>Ga0209281_1000477_pt1 | contig 55918 bp, 60 predicted proteins | sample MedtruBG_FD_187514 | JGI IMG/M metagenome (GOLD analysis project Ga0209281, IMG submission 187514) | Root nodule microbial communities of legume samples collected from California, USA - Medicago truncatula BG (SPAdes) (version 2) | ecosystem: Host-associated > Plants > Roots > Nodule | place... | reverse complement strand
TCCCGCTGGGAGTACCATATAAAAGCTACAACTTAGTTATATAAACAGTTGTAGCTTTTATTACGTTTGGGATTCCGACATTTTCAAGTAAGAAAATTTATAGATCGTTAAAGATATTACTTAATAGGTCAGCTGTTTGCTTTTTCAGTGAAGGTAAAACATGACTGTAAGTATCCTAAGTTATTTGAGTTGATCTATGACCAAGTCTTTCAGATATTACTTTTAGAGAGAGCTAATAAATTGTGAATTAACTCACAATTTATTAGCTCTTAATTTGTAGAAATTTAAATTATATTGTTTCAATAATAGCTTTTTTTGACATCATTTCACTGCCACCAACAACGATAAGCTCAAGTCCTAATGTAAAAGTGGTATCTTCTGTGTCTCCAATTCTTATAACTTCCATAAGGTTTGTGAAACTCCCGCTATTCAATATATTCTCAGCTGGAGCTTTATCACTATACCTATCGGACTGTTCCTCAATAACGTAGCCAAATGTGTAGCGAATAGAAGTAATCATAACACTTCTTGCTGTTTTTATATCCATTCCACCACTGCAAAGTGAGATGAGTGAATATTCCATAAATTTTGCTAAGGTAACGGCAGGGAAAAGATGCGCACCAGCAACCACTCGTCCTCCGTCGCGATATGAAAGCATTGCTTTACGAAACAAGTTGATATTATATGTCAGCCAATTTTGCCACGTCTGCTCATCTTTCCGTGGTTCAAAATTTCCAAGTTCTTTTTGCAATATGTATTCCGCCATATAATCCAAGAGCATGGCTTTATTTTTAAAGTGCCAATAAATGGCAGGAGCTTTAACATCTAATTTTTTTGCAATATCACGCAACGATAACTCGTTATATCCTTTTTCGTTTAGGAGTTCAAGTGCGGCTTCAATAATTTTATTTTGCTTAGCATTTATTTCCAAATTATTTTTCATACTCTCGCCTCATAAAAGTTTTCTTTTATCATAGCATAAAATCATTCACATTAACAGTGTTAAATTATTTTTTCAATATTATTGACAAGAGTCCTTAACGGTGTTAAATTGTGAGTATAAATTTAACACTGTTAAGGAGGGGTGCGACTAAAATTTTCAAATGGCTTTCAGCAATCAAATAGTTTACATTATACATTTATATTTGGAATTACAGCAGAGCTTGATATGAATACTAGTGAAAACTAAACAGGTTTAAAAAATATTATTGAAAAGAGGTAATTAAAATGAGTAAAGAAAAAATCACAGTCATTACTAATGCAAAGATCTTTGATGGCGAGCGAGTAATTGACAAGCAATCCGTTACAATCAAAGGAGAAAAGATTATCAATATTGGTGGACATGCACCTAATGGTGCTGAGATTATCGACGCCAAAGGCTGCACGTTGTTGCCAGGTTTAATAGATGCACACTCCCATCCAAATATGGATGCCTTAAAGATGGACTTAACCTTCGGAGTTACTACTACATGTCAGATGCAGGGATATTTTAGTGAAGAGCAGATAAAGGCCATCAAGAGCCGAAAAGATTTGGCGGATACCCTTGTTACGTTTTTTGCGGTTGCAGCACCAAACGGACATCCCAATGAACTATTGCCTCCAGCAGTTCTCGCTCAACAGAAAGCAATGATGGAAAAAGTGGGGTTACCTCCTAAAAAGACTGCATCAACACCTGAAGAGGCAGCAGATATTGTTGCAGAACGCGTAGCACAGGGAGCGGACTATATTAAAATTATGGTGGAGGACGGAACAGTATTTAGCCATCCTGATACACCTGATTTGACAGATGAAGTGATTGCAGCTGCCTGCAGTGAAGCGCACCGTTTTGGCAAAATGGCTGTGGCACACACAATGTCATTAAAAGCTACTGAACGCGCCATTAATGGAGGAATGGATGGATTAATGCACATTTTCATTGACAAACCACATACTAAAGAAATCATTGATACTATTGTAAGTTCTGGTGCATTTGTATGTCCAACCATTGTTGCTGGTGCTTCCACAATAGGCGACAGCGATGCTCCAGAGTTTGCTAAGGATGAGCGTGTACGTTCTAAATTGAGCGAAGAATGGCTAAATGCTCTGAATAAGCACATTGCGTCTTGGCCACAGGGGAAGACAGAATATCTACTGGCAACAGTGAAGGTCCTATTTGATGCAGGCGTTGATATTTTGGCTGGCAGCGATCCTTCAGTGGCATCAGTTGGTGGTATGGTGCATGGTGCCAGTTTACATCATGAACTGCAATTACTGGTTAAGGCGGGATTAACCCCGATTGAGACACTTAGAGCTGCTACTTCGGTTCCGGCGCGCCGATTTGGGATGAATGACCGCGGTCGTATCGTAAATGGTGCTCGTGCTGATCTGCTATTGGTGAAAGGTGATCCAACAACTAATATTTCAGACACATTATCAATTGAAGCGGTTTGGAGACAAGGCGTACAGTTATCTAACATTTAAGGAGGGAATATATATGAGTTTTATTGATATACATCATCATGTTATTGGAAAAAATAATCCTAATGCTGCTTTATTGCCACCATGGGATATGAAAATAGATGAAGAGGCAATGAATAGGATGGGAATAACAGGAGCATTACTTTCGCTACCTGTGTCAGCAAGTCCTGAAATTACAAGGCAAATGAACAACTTTATGGCTCAGTTTGTAGCTTACAACCCAAAGAAATATGGAATGTTGGCTTGTCTCCCTACAGAATTTGTAGACGACGCATTAAAAGAGATAGATTATGTATATGGAACGCTGAAAGTGGATGGATTCTCTATTCCAAGCAACACTAAAGGGATTTATATAGGCGATGACCGTATGGATGAAATCCTAGCAGAACTAAACAGAAGGTCCGCTGTTGTATTACTTCATCCCACTAAGCCTGCAGGTGCTAATGAGTCATTGTTCGTAAAAGATATGTCTATTTACGAATTCCCTTTTGATACAACCAGGGCCATAATGGACCTTATTTACAGAGGAAAAATCCAAAAGTATCCTAATATAAAATGGATTGTTTCTCATGCAGGAGGAACCATTCCACATATTGCTTACCGATTAAGTATTGTTGCGCAGGAAAACAAAGCAAGCAACATATCTAGCGATGAAGTTCTTGCATCCTTGAGAAGTTTGTATTATGATTTAGCACTTTCAACATCACCAAGTGTATTTTCTACACTGAAAGAATTGGTAGGGGCATCACATATTCTGTTTGGTACGGATTATCCACTACGCTATGAGAAAGGCGTAGCCGAAAGCATAGAACAATTTAGTAGCTACTCAGGCTTCGACGAAGGTGAGAAGTGCAAGATAATGTCTGAAACGGCAAAAGAACTTTTCCCACGTTTCCGTTAAAGGAATAGTTAGAGATTAAAAAATAAGTTGTTTGCGCTAATTCTAAAAAGTTAGAACTAGCGCATATTTTTTGTAATGGGGGTAATTTGTGAAGATATGTGCAGGGTATAAACGATTTAATTGTTTCTTCGAAAGAGAAAGCAATTTAACTTATAAATATGTATTGCTATGATAGAAGCTCTTACTTTGAGAAAATGGCAATGGTATTTTTAATTTTATGGGGGAACAATCATGATAAAGGTATATAAAAAAGAACAACCAGAGAAAATAAAAAATTATGTATAATTGAGCAAAGTATAAATCATAAATTATATATAGTCATAATGTTCTAAATCAGATAATTTGCCAAAGCACTATACTTTAAGTGAAATATAGTGTATACTACAATAAATTTATGAATGTTTAAAGCACTATTTGTGATGTATTATATTGAGAGTTATCTTACAATCTTTTCTTATAATTTAACCATTCATAAATTAAGACTATTAGGTAATTAAATAATAGGAATAAAAATAAAAGCTTGATATTTAAAATAAAAGCTGTTACAATAAGTTTTGTAATAAAAAAAAGGTTTTTTATAGATAAATGCATTTCTCCTTTTAGAGAATTATATGGATCGATATTAATCTTTAATTTAGAAGGAGGAATTTAATATGCAAGATAAGACTTTAGTATGTAAAGATTGTGGAAATGAATTTGTTTTCACAACTGGAGAACAAGAATTCTACAAAGAAAAAGGATTCGATAACGAACCAGTAAGATGTCCAGATTGTAGAAGAGCTAGAAAGCAACAAAATAACAGAAGATAGTTTTGATTATTTTAAGAGTTATAAGATTTTCTTATAACTCTTTTTTGGCATATAGCAAAAAAAGAATTATAAGAAAATAATAAATAGGTGATAAAAATTATAAAATATTTACTACATTTTAGATATTACAGGAAATAAATTTTTCAATATAAGTTTAATAATATACGGGTTCTTAAGTGGTTAAACCCTAAAAGCCACTTCCCAAACAAATAAAGCTGACAGTATACCCTATAATCATTTTGGTAAAATTAGTGTAAGAGAAAATAGAAAAGGTGTCCGATTACATTTGCTTGTATCTGACACCTAAGTTATCATGTTTTCAAATTTTATTTAGTATTATCAAGAGCATTTAATAGGGCAGCTTCATCATCAGAAGTTATAGTTCCTGTGGTAACTAAAGCATCAAGTTGAGATTTTAATTTATCTCCATGCTTCCCGTTATCATTATTATCAATATGTTTTTCAGCAAGAGCAGTTTCTATAGCAACCGCTTTATCAGAAGATATGGTTCCAGCTGTCACTAAATTATCAATAACAGTTTTGAAGTTATCTTTATGATCGCCATGTCGTGACCTTATTGAGTTTTTAGTTGCACTTGTTGTTGTGCTTGTTGTAGTTGCAAATACTGCAGTTGCAGAGACCATCATACTTACCATAAGAACTCCCGCAATAATTTTACTTTTAATACTTTTATTTTTCATTTTAAAGCACTTCCTTTTCAATTTTTCTTTTGAATAAATATCGCATATTAACTATTCTATATTTGTTATTGTATAAGAATATTTCAGCAACTGTGTCGCGAGATTCTTGTAATAACTTTTACTTGATTTGTTTAACCTTATATATAATTTAATATATTATTCTGTATGTTTTCTTAACAGACAAATTTATTGTTATTAATTTTTATAGATATTTTACTAATTTCTAAGTTGACCAGATAACTCGGTGCAATAATTGAAATTATCAAACTGTTGAGTTGTATAGAATGTATAGATAATAAATACAAAGCATAAAACTATTAATAGAATCAAGAGAATTTAGTAAATTTGTATAAGGGATTGGTGGTATAAATGACATATAAAGAGTTTACAGAAGAATATTAAAACGATTTTTTAGTTTAAAACAACAATTTATAAAGAATCAGAGGTATAAACGCCATAAAAGGTAATTCAAATAGAATATATGGGTAAATAATTTGGATTCAAATCTATAAAAAACAAATCAATTAGGTAACAAATATGGCATATATGTTTGAAATATAATCAACACATATATGCCAAATTCTTATACTACAAATTCTGGTTTAGCTTTGCCTAGCACCGGTTCTTTCTTTTTATTAAAAGGTACTGCTATTAGGCCTAGAACTGCAATAATTGCTGTGAGTAGGAAGCACTTGTTATAAATTTTATTGCTTTCATCATTTTTTATTACAGTTGCTTCGTCTAAGATTTTATGGATTTCATTTGATTGAACATTAAAGTTCTCTTCAATGGAAGGTTTCATTTGATCAGGAACGGAAGCCAATACTGTATCTTCTTTCTCCTTAATCAATTTATCAACCATATCTTTCGAAAAAGAAGTATTTTTACTAGCATCTAAAGTTTTTATTTTACCATTTATTGCTAATTTAATTTGTTCTTCGAGGACTATATTATTATCTACTATATTGATTATTCGGCTTTTTGAATTATCTATAGCTTGAGTTGTGTAGATACTGCTTAGGGTTGAAACTAAAGCTATAGCTAAACAGGCAGTCAATTGTCTGAAGCTATTTAATATTCCTGAAGCAATACCGTTCTTATCTTTTGAAATTTCATCAAAAGCGCTTTTAGACAATGGGGAAGTTGAAGCAACTCCAAGGCCTACTATAATGAAAGCACTATAAATTATTATCATATTGTTTGAACTATTCATAAATACAAACATTAAATCGCCTAGAGATACAAAAGTAATTGCTGATAGAGAAATAACTCTAGCACCATATTTTTTAGATATAAGACCGAAGATTGGAGAGGTAAGAAAGGAAACTCCACTTACTATGCCTAATATCATTCCGGATTTTAATACTGAATAACCTAATTGATTCTCTAGATAGAAATTCATTAAATACGATATAGGCATATAAGCAAAGAAAATCACTCCAATTATTATTATAGAGGAAGTAAAGCTTCTTGTTTTAAACAGCTTAAATTCTATCATCGGATTTTTTGATTTATATTCATATATTAGAAAAGCAGTAATTGAAATTGCTGAAGTAATAATTAAAGTGAGGATTTTTGCACTTCCCCAGCCATAGTAATTTCCTTTGACAAGTAAGAATGTTAGAGCTCCAATCCCGTAAGATAATAATATTGAGCCAATAAAATCTATTTTCTTTTCAATTGTTCTATCATAACATTCTTTAAGATGCTTAGATCCGAAGATTAGAGAGATAAGAATAAAAGGGACATTTACATAAAATATCGCCTTAAAGCCAAAGGCTTCATTTAAGATTCCTCCGACAACAGGTCCAGAAGCTGCGGCTATTGAAATTGTCATACCAATTACTATAGCAAGTTTTGACATGGCATCTTTGCCGAATAATTCTATTCCTAAAGGAATAGATAATGGAGCAAGGATTGCAGCACCTATTCCTTGTATAACTCTAAAGATTATTATCATAGAAAGAGAGGTTGAAAGTCCACAAAGTATTGATGAAGCACCAAAGACTAAAAGACCGATTAAAAATATTTTTTTTCTTCCCAAAATATCTGCAATTTTTGAGAAGTTTATTAATAGAGCAGAAAAAGGAATTAGGTATGCTGTGCTTACCCAGGATATTCCTGTTATATCTGTTTGGAAATAATCGGCCATAGATGGTAGAGATACATTTACTATTGTTGAATCTAATACAGTTAAAAAACATGCTATTGCTAGTGAAATAAATGCTAATATTTTTTCATTTTTATTCATAATATCCTCCAAAGTGTATTGATTGAAATGTGAAATTAATTTCATATTCATATAATATACTGGAAAAATTTAAATGTCAATATATGAAATGAATTTCATATTTGATTGACTTTTATTTTTTCATCTCTTATTATTAGAGTAGGTGATAAAAATGGAAAGAAAAACAAGAATCCCAACACAAAAAAGGGCTTTGGAAAAGTATGAAAGAATATTAGAGGCTGCTTATAAATTATTTAATGAACAAGGTTATTACAATACCACAACAGCAGATATATCTAAGGAAGCAAATGTTGCTACAGGTTCTGTGTATTCATATTTTGAAGATAAGAAAGAAATTTATATTAAAGTAATTGAAAAATTCAATAAAAAGTTTGATTACCCAACTCATGAGTTTTGGTTAGAAAACGCAGATAAAGAATTCGATAATGCTAAGGTAGCAAAAGAGTTATTTAGGGGATTTATAAAAATGATGATAGAGTATCATGACTTCTCTAAAACATTTCATGATGAGCTGGAAGCATTAACCCTTCTAGATGAAGATATAGCTGCAGTAAGAAGAGAACAGAATAAACATAGAAAAGAAAGGATAAAAGAGATTTTTAAAGTTCTATCTTTACCTTTTAGTAGCGAAGAAGAAGAGAGAATATTTTTTTATTATTCATTTTTAGTAATTGATGATGTGTGCCACAAGGTCGTGTTTAATAATGAATTTAAAGATACAGAGTTATGCATTGAAAAATGTGTTAATATGATTTACTCTTTGTTTCGGGATTGTACAAATTATAAAGATAAATAAATGTAAACAGAAAAATGAGGCACACCATAAATGTTAGATTTTTTTCTAACATTTATGGTGTGCCTTATTCTGTGTATAAACTTGATTATTGGGATGATTAAATATGTTAGTAACTATTTTTAGTAATCAATAAGTTCGAAAGAAGTCGAAAGATTTCATGATATTTGTGTTAATATTTTACAAATTATGTAAGCTAAGTGTGATAATGTATACAATGTATAAATCGTTATTACATTATATACGGTATTTAGGTTAGGAGGTATAGGATGAAAGATGCAACGATAATGCTTAGAGTTACAACAGAGCAGAAACTAGCTATAAAAAGAATGGCACGAAAACATGGAATGACTATTACAGAATTTATGCTATTTAATATGATGAAATCTATAAATAAATCAGAGTTATCAGAACTAAAGGGAGATATAGATTTAGACTTAGGATTAGATTTTAAAAATATACAGGAATAATAGGAATCTTTTTGTATACAATGTTGTACAAGCAATACGATATATACAATTATGACAAATCTTAATATTGCTCTAATAAGGCAACAGTGGTATAAGAACCATAGGAGTGACGGATAAAAGAATAAGAAAAACACGCATCTGCTATAGATGGAGATATTTAAGGAAACAGTGGTATAAATGCCATACAAAAATATTCGGATAGAATATAAAAGAAAAGGGAGGATTAAAAAATGAGAATTAGTGCAGATATAGGCTATAATACAACAAATTTTATCGGGCATAGTATAGAAGGGTCTTTTTCATCTACAGTAAAAGAAAAAGTTCATGAGTTAGAAACTGCTAAATATACTGTAGAATATAACAACAAAACATATTTAATTGGTAATGATGATGGATTTACAAGTACAGATCACTCTAGAGATAAGGATGCGATTTTTCATATTTGTTTATATACAGCTATAGCAGCGACTATGACTTCTACAATAGATAATAATGTGAGGATTATAACCGGACTTCCTGCTCAGTTTTTTGCGGAGCAAAAGAGTTCTTTGATAAAGGCTCTTGAAAACAGGAGAGTATTTATGAAGCTTAACGGAGAGAATAGAAGTTTTACTATTACTAAAGTAGTTGTCTTTCCTCAGTCAGCTGGATTGTTTTTATACGATAAATCGTTGGTTGAGAGAGATACATTAGTAATAGATATAGGTGGCGGGACACTAGACATAGCATATATGAGTAATGGTCAGTTTAAGGAAGGAAGAACATACCCGTTAGGCGTAAATCCTACTTATGATATTCTTCTTCAAGAATTATCAAAGTACGGTGTGAATTATTCTAATCGTATGAAGGCAGAGCAGATAATTGCAGATAAAACTATATTTGTAGAAGGTAAAGAAGTGGATGTAAGTAAAGACATAGATAATGTATTGAGTCTTAGGGCGGGAGAAATAATAAATGCTATAAAGCAGGCATTTCCAGAACAATCAAAATACTCGAGGTTTGTTTTTATAGGTGGGGGAGCTTTATTGCTTAAAAACTATTTAGGAGATTATAGGGTTCTTGATGATGCTCAAATGATAAATGTTAAAACATATGACATAATAGGAAAGAGCAAAAATGTCTAAGAAAGTAAAAACTACAATTACCTTATCTCCACACATCAAAGACTTTGCATCAAAAGAAGCAAGTTCCCTAGGTTTAGATTTTTCTGCATATATAACTGTATTAATAGCTGAAAAAATGAGAGGAAATATAATTACTGCATCTATGAAAAGTGCTACTGATGATACAGCTAGCAATATATCTGAAGAAATAGCTATAGATAAGAAGGAAAATGTTGTAACAATAGATAGCGATCAGGAGAACGAAATAGATAGGTTATTACAATGGTAGAACAGGTGGTTTTTTTGCCTGTTCTTTTATTTATGCTATTTTTTAAAAGTTAGTAACCATTGTTACAGATTTAAACAGAGTATTTTAGTAATATATAACCGTGGCAAGGAGCTAACGTAGAAAATAAAAAAATAATTCTAAGTTAGTAACGTATGTTACAGAGCAAACAAAGAGAATGTAGTAAACTCTAAACTGTCAAAGATGATAAATAATAAAGAGAAATTTTTAATATTATATAAAAATAGAAATAGGGGGACATAATATGTCAATGTTTTGTTATCAATGTCAAGAAACTGCTGGGTGCAAGGGATGTACTAAAGTAGGGGTTTGTGGTAAAGATGAATATGTAGCAAAAGCTCAAGATTTATTAATATATGTAACTAAAGGATTAGCTATAGTAAGCAACGAAGGAAGAAAAGTTGGAGTTACGGATAGCAAAGTTGATAAATATATAACAGAAAACTTATTTACAACAATTACCAATGCAAATTTCGATAGAGATTCTATTTTAGATAGAGTAAAAGAAACTTTAAAAATAAGAGAAGAATTAAAAACTAAAGTTATTAAAGCTGGTGGAGTTGTTGGAGAAGTAAAAGTAACTGGTGGTTTCTTCAAGAAAATATTTGGTATGCAAACTACAGAAATGATTATGCCAGAAGCAGCTACTTGGACAGCTGACAATACAATAGCATTTGATGCAAAAGCTGAAAAAGTTGGAGTCCTTGCAACTGAAAATGAAGATATCAGAAGCTTAAGAGAGCTTATCACTTATGGATTAAAAGGATTATCTGCTTACATGAAACATGCTATGAACTTAAAGTACAACAACGAAGAAGTTCATGCATTTATGGCAAAAGCATTAGCAGCAACGATTGATGATACTTTAACAGTTGATGACTATGTAGGTTTAGCATTAGAAGCAGGTAAATTTGGTGTAGATGGTATGGCATTACTTGATAAAGCTAATACTGAAAGCTACGGACATCCAGAAATAACAACTGTAGATATCGGAGTTAGAACTAACCCGGGAATATTAATTTCAGGACATGACTTAAGAGATTTAGAAATGTTACTTGAACAAACAGAAGGAACTGGAGTAGATGTTTATACTCACGGAGAAATGCTTGCAGGACAATACTATCCAAAGTTCAAGAAATATAGTCACTTTGCAGGAAACTATGGTAATGCATGGTGGAAACAAAAAGAAGAATTTGAAAAGTTCAATGGAGCTATCCTTATGACTACTAACTGTATAGTTATTCCGAAGGATTCTTACAAAAATAGATTATTTACAACTGGTGCAACAGGAATGCCTGGATGTGATCATATAGAAGCTAAGGCTGATGGAACAAAAGATTTCTCTAAGGTAATAGAAATGGCTAAGAAATGTAAAGCACCAACAGAAATAGAAAAAGGACAAATAATTGGTGGATTTGCTCATAACCAAGTTTTAGCACTTGCTGATAAAGTTGTAGATGCTGTTAAAACTGGAGCTATAAAGAGATTCTTTGTAATGGCAGGTTGTGACGGAAGAGCTAAATCAAGAAACTACTACACAGAATTTGCAGAAAAATTACCAAAAGATACAGTTATATTAACTGCAGGTTGTGCAAAGTATAAATACAACAAATTAAACTTAGGTGATATTGGTGGAATTCCAAGAGTATTAGATGCAGGACAATGTAATGACTCATATTCATTAGTTGTCATAGCGCTTAAACTTCAAGAAGTATTTGGATTAAACAGTGTAAATGAATTACCTATTTCATACAACATAGCTTGGTATGAACAAAAAGCTGTAATAGTATTATTATCATTATTACACTTAGGAGTTAAAAACATTCACCTAGGGCCAACACTTCCAGCATTCCTTTCACCAAATGTTGCTAAAGTATTAGTAGATAACTTCGGAATTGGTGGAATCACTAATGTGGAAGATGACATGAAGATGTTCATGGAAGCTTAAGAAAGCGTTAATTCATAAAATTAAAATCTAACAAAACACAATAGTTTCGCACCCAATCTATATATTATATTTATATTATAAATCCTAACTGTAAAATTGCAGTTAGGATTTTTTATTTTCCTAGAATTATCTAAATAAAAATAAAACTTAAGAACTGAGAAATTATTGCATCATTTAGTATCTATAAAATTATGTAATATCTCACAAAAATTAAGGATTTAAATACTGAGCATAATGTTTTGGAGAAATAATAATACTTGATATTATCCATAAATACTTTAAAATATTTAGTATAAGGATAAGAGAAAGGGGTGGAAATATGGAGGTTGTTTTAGAACAATTTATTCCATCAGATAGACCAAAGAGACTTAGCAATATGCTTAGAAATTTATCAATAGTTTTTGGGATAATTACAATAATGTTTGTTTTTGCATCACCTATAATTGCAATAGCATTGGCGATTGTGTCTATAGCATTCTTTGTGGGGAGTTATTTAATGTATATTGATTATGAATATGAGCTGTTCAATGGTGATATCACCATAACAAGAGTTTATAACGCAAGCAGAAGAAAAATTGCCCAAAAAATTAACAAAGATGATGTTAGAAGAGTATATCCTACTGAGAGAAAAAACGCACTTAAAAAAGGTGTAGCAGCATATTACAACACCAATATAAGAGACCTAAATATATATACATTTGAACTAAGCAATAACAAAACAGTTCAATTAGCTTTAAATGCAGAAATGGAGAAAATCGTTAAAATAATTTATGTTCAAAAGATGACATTTTAAATAAATATATTAAATACAAATATATTAAAGAGAATTTATTCCCTTAATTAAAGATGGGAATAGATTTTCTTTTTTTATTAAAATAAAGAAATTATAAAATTAAGAAATGTGAATGGAACTGATATCATAAACTTGATTTTAGTTTATAATATCGAAATTTACTTAAAGAATAAGAGTAAGTTTGTGTTTATAAATAAGTATTTAAAAGACATCCCAATAATAGCGTTCATGCAAATAGAGAACAAAATTAGGAATATTATTAAAAATAGAAAAAAAGCATTGACAACATATATGTGGAATTGGTATCATATGTCTGTGAAAACGATTTGGAAATAAGTTTATATTAGGAGGGGTATGTTAATGAAAGAACAAGTAGTAGCAAAAGAAATTCTAGAACATATTGGCGGAAAAGAAAACATTAAATCCGTAGAACATTGTGCGACTAGGTTAAGGCTTATACTTAAAGATAAAGAGAAAATTAATGAAAAAGCAATTGAGGCCATTGATGGTGTTAAAGGTCAATTTTTTGCAGCAGCACAATACCAAATAATACTCGGAACAGGATTTGTAAACAAAGTTTATGCAGTAATAGTTGGAGAATCTGCTGATTTAGCTAATTCTAATGTTAAAGAAGACGCATATAGCGACATGTCATTATTACAAAAATTATCTAGAACCTTTGGTGATGTATTTGTTCCTATAATTCCTGTATTAGTAGCAACAGGATTATTTATGGGACTAAGAGGACTTATACAAAATTTAGGGGTACAAATGAATGAGAACTTTGTTCTTTTCACTCAAGTATTAACAGATACGGCATTTGCATTTTTACCAGCTTTAGTTGCTTGGTCAACAATGAAAAAATTTGGCGGTACACCGGTTATAGGTATAGTTATAGGATTAATGCTTGTATCTCCAAGTTTACCGAATGCTTATGCAGTAGCAGGGGGAACAGCAGAGCCAATACATCTTTCATTACTTGGATTAAGTATTCCAGTTGTAGGATATCAAGGATCTGTATTACCAGCGTTGGTGTTAGGAATCATTGCAGCTAAATCTCAAAAAGCGCTTAAAAAAATAGTACCTGATGTACTTGATTTAATAGTTACACCATTTGTTACACTATTAATCTCAATGATTTTAGGATTACTTATAGTTGGACCAATAATGCATAATGCAGAACAATTAATTTTTGGAGCAATCAAGATGTTTATGAGTCTTCCATTTGGAATTGGAGGATTAATAATAGGGGGAGTTCATCAACTTATAGTTGTTACAGGAGTTCATCATGCATTAAATGCATTAGAAGTTGAACTTTTAGCAAGTACAGGAAAAGATGCATTCAATGCAATGATAACTTGTGGTATTGTTGCACAGGGTTCAGCAGCTTTAGCAGTAGCTTTTAAGACAAAAGATAAAAAGAAACGTTCACTATATATTTCTTCAGCGGTTCCAGCATTCTTGGGAATTACTGAACCAGCAATATTTGGTGTTAACCTTAGATTTATAAAACCATTTGCTTTTGGTTGTGCAGGAGGAGCAGCGGGTGGCATGCTTGCAGCAATTCTTAACTTGGCTGGTACTGGAATGGGAATCACAGCTATCCCTGGAATGCTATTGTATGTGAGCAACTTAGGTGGATATTTACTTATAAATGGAGTAGCAATAGCAGTAGCATTTTGCTTAACTTACTTCTGCTTTAAGCCTGAAGAGTAGAAAAAATTTTAGAATATGTTACAAAATAATTTTTAACAAAAAATATCGAATAAAAACTCATTTAATATTTTGTAGTATATGAGAAAATAGATACGCTCCATAATTTTATACTAATATAAACTAGATAGATTTAGCATAAAAAATAGTCGTTGCTAAGTCTATCATGTTATATCGAAATAATATTAATTGAGCCTTTTACCTGCAATAGCTAAGTCCATTTATATAAAGCCATAAGTTATTTTTTTAATAATATGCAATAATGATATATAATAGTATTAATAAAGCTTAGGTGGAGGATAATATGGATCGAAAAGTTACAATTCAAGATATTGCTAATATGGTTAATGTATCTAAGAGCAGCGTTTCTAGATATTTAAATAATGGATATGTTAGTGAGGAAAATGCTAAAAAAATAAAAGAAGCAATTGAGAAAACAGGATTTGAAACAAATTTCTTTGCTAAAAGATTAAAGACTAAGAAAAGTGGATTAGTTGGAATTGTAATTCCTAGAATTGATTCAGTTACAATAGGTAAAGTTTTAACTGGAATTAATAAAAAATTGAGGGAAAATGGATACCAAGGAATTATTCTAATTAGTGAGTTGGATATAGAAAAGGAATTAGCGAATATTAATAGCTTGCATCAACAAGGCGTTGACGGAATAATTATTAGTTCGATGGCTATTACTAAAAAACATATTGAATTGACTAGTAGACTTAGTATTCCAACCATTTTTACAGGTCAGAAGAACGAATTCATTAATTATATAAAAATAGATGATTATGAAGCTGGAAAGATAATGGGAAGTTACTTCAAAGCTAAGGGTCATACTAATATTGTCTTTATTGGTGTAAATGAATGGGATAAAGCTGTAGGAGTCGACCGAAAGAATGGATTTCTCGATGCAGTTAAGGAAGATAATCCAGAGAGTAATATTCAATTTGTAGAAACAGACTTCTCATTCATTAGCGCATATAACAAAGGGGAAGAAGTATTGAAGTATAAACCAACTGCTATAGTTTGTGCAACTGATAATATTTGTTTGGGGATACTTAGATATTTACATGAAAATAATATTAAAGTTCCAGATGAAATTTCTGTAGCAGGTTTTGGTGGATACGATATAGGCAGTGTTTCATACCCTACACTTACAACAGTAGCTTTTGATTATGAATTAATTGGTATTAAAGCAGCTCAAGGAATCTTAGACTTAATAGAGGGAAGAGAGCTGAAAGAAAATAACGATACTTCTTTGAAATTAATTGAAAGAGAAAGTGTAAGGGGGATTAAATAAATTAATAGGAGAAGAGGAAGAGATGCTAGACCAGAAATCGTACCAAGAAATAAATAATATTTTGGATAATTATTGCAAAAGTAAGGAAAGAAATATATGGAGAAATAACTTCCATATTGAGATGCCTTTTGGTTTAGTTAATGATCCAAATGGATTAAGTTATTATAATGATAGTTTTCACATATTCTATCAATGGAATCCGTTTGGCTGTGAACATAAAACAAAACATTGGGGCTTGGTAACAACGACTGATTTTGTTAATTTTACTAAGCCTAAAGTAGTATTAAAGCCCGAAGAATGGTTTGATAAGGATGGTTGTTATTCAGGCTGTGGGCTAGTTAAAGATGAGGAACTAAAGTTATATTATACAGGAAATGTAAAAGGTGAAAATGATCAAAGAGAATCTTACCAATGTGTGGCTATATATCATCAAGACGGGACTGTAGAGAAACAAGGGGTAATCATCGAAAAGCAGCCAGATGGTTATACAGCTCACTTTAGAGATCCTTATATATTCATGAAAGATAATATTTATTATATGGTACTTGGAGTTCAAAATGATGATTTAAAAGGAAGAGTGCTACTTTATAAGTCAGAGGATTCTATAAAATGGGATTTACTTGGTGAATTAAAAACTGATATGAAAGATTTTGGATATATGTGGGAATGCCCTAATATAGTAAATGTGAATGAAGACAAATATGCATTCATATTTTCACCACAAGGATTAGAGTGCGAAGAATTTAAGAATCAAAATATATATCAATCAGGATATGTAATAGGTAGTTTGGATTTAGATGATGAAGCTCAATTAAAAAGTTATAATGAATTTAAAGAACTAGATATGGGGTTTGATTTTTATGCACCACAAGTATTTACTCATAGTAATAAGAATATAATGCTTGGATGGATAGGAATGCCAGATAAGGATGTTGAGTATCCAACATCTGAATATGGATGGATGTATTCACTTACAATTCCTAGAGTTTTGGAATATAAAGATAATGCAATATATCAAAAGCCCCTTGAGGAAATTCAGAATTTAAGACAAGCTCAAGAATTGGAAATTAATGGACTGATTTGTGATGATTATAAATTAAATTTAGACTCAAGATGTGCAGAGATAATATTGAATTTAGAAATATCGAATACCAATCTTACAGAAATAAAATTCAATTTTAATGATGAAGATATATTACTTACTTATAATAAAGACACTGAAGTATGTACTATTGATAGAAGTAAAATGCACTTGGGTGGAAAAGGAATAAGGAAGTTTAAATTAAAGGCTTCAAAAGAATTGAGATTAAATATATTTATTGACAGTTCAGTTATGGAAATATATTATCAGGATGGATTGGAAGTAACAACTTTAATGTATTTTCCTAAAGAAGAACAATTAGAAATTGAAATTAAAAATGATAATAAAGTTAAAATTAATGAATTAAGTATGTGGTATTTAAGGAGTGTGAAGTATGAGTAATAATGTTTTTTGTATTGGTGAACTTTTAATTGATATGGTTTGTGTTGATAATAAAGGATTAAAAGATGGAGAGAAATTTGAAAAAAAGGCTGGGGGAGCACCAGCTAATGTAGCGGCAAGTATATCTAAGCTTGAAGGAAAGGCTTATTTTCTAGGTCAAGTAGGAAATGATTTTTTTGGAAAACATTTAATTGAACTGTTAAGGGATTTAAATATAAATACTGAAATGACAGTAGATAATGGAAGTACAACTATTGCATTAGTTGGAATTGATGCAAATGGGGAGCGTAATTTTGACTTTTTAAGAGGCAGTGATGGAGAATACTCATTTGAAAATATTAATTTATCAAAGATAAGTGAATCAGATATAATTCATTTTGGATCAGCTACAGGATTTTTAGAAGGGGAATTAAAAAAGACCTACTTTAAGCTATTAGACTATGCAAAATCTAATAATATTTATGTGTCCTTTGATCCTAATTATCGTGATGCTTTGATTACTCCAGATAAATTAGAATTATTTGTTGGGGATTGTATTAAATTTTTAAGAGAAAGCGATTTTACTAAGTTAAGTGATGAAGAGTTATACTTAATAACAAAAGAAAAAGATATAGAAACTGGAGTTAATAAGTTACATGATTTAGGAGTTAAGGTTGTAACTATTACTTTAGGTGCTAAGGGAACTTACTTAAGTGTTAATGGACAAAATAAAATAATACCATCAATAGAAATAAAGCAAGTGGACTCAACAGGTGCAGGAGATGCTTTTGTTGGAGCTGTACTTAAGCAAGTATCTGATATTGAAGATAAGAAAAATATAAGCTTGGAAAAATGGATTGATATAATCTCATTTGCAAATAAAGTTGGTGCAATTACATGTACTAACTATGGAGCAATAGCTTCAATGCCTACATTAAATCAATTAAATAGCTAGGTGTATAAAGAGCAGCTTCTATTAAGTTTATAAGAGTATTTTGAAATAGTTATTGAATATATTATTTCAAAATACTCTCTTTTATTTTTATGATAATGTACTAGAAGAGATTTATAATATTAAGCCGTAGAAAATAAGAATGATTTTAATTCTATAATAATAAATATAGTATTGAATAATGTTAATTTTTAAAATTTGGAGCATTAGGAGAGTGATCATTTTTGGACCCCAATTACACGTGGCAGTTGATTAGTTTAGTTATACTAATTGCATTATCTAGTTTCTTCTCAGCATCAGAGACAGCATTAATGTCTTTAAGCAGAATAAGACTCCGGCATATGGTGGAAGAGAAGGTTCCAAGAGCTAAATTAGTGGAAAGGCTTATTGAAGATCCTAATAAACTCCTAGGGGCAATTCTGATAGGAAATAGCGTAGCCAATATAGCAGCATCAGCAGTGGCGACAGTTCTGGCAACAAATATATTCGGGGAGACTGGGATTGGAATAGCAACTGGGATCATAACTATTTTAGTGTTAATTTTCGGGGAAATAACTCCAAAATCTATAGCGAAGCAAAAATCAGAAAATATTGCATTAATTGTTGCTAGACCTATAGAATTTGTAGTAATGGTATTTAGCCCATTAGTGTACGTGTTCACTACTATTTCTTCATTTTTCATTAGAATTTTTGGAGGAAATCCTAGTGAGACAAAGTCATTTATGACTGAAGAAGAATTAAAGACTATGGTTGGAGCAAGTGAAGAGGAAGGTGTTTTAGAAAAGGTTGAAAAGGAAATGATATTCAATGTATTTGAATTTGCAGATTTACAAGTAAAAGATATAATGGTTCAAAGAGTTGATATTATTTCAATTGATGCAGAATCAAGCTATGATGAGGTCATGGATATTATAAAAAGTGAACAATTCTCAAGAATACCAGTGTATAATCAGACAATAGATAATATTGTTGGAATCTTAAACATAAAAGACCTTGCTATGATTGAAAACCCACGAAAAGACTTTAATGTTTCAAGATATATAAGAGAACCGTACCATACTTTTGAGTTTAAAAAAATTGCAGAATTATTTAAGGAAATGAATAAAACGAGAAATCATATGGCAGTAGTTCTAGATGAATATGGTGGAACAGTAGGATTAGTAACTATAGAAGATTTAGTAGAAGAGATAGTCGGGGATATTGAAGATGAATATGATGAGGAAAATAAGTCTATTATAGTTATTAATGATAATGAATATATTGTTGATGGAAGCTTTAGACTCAATGATATAAATGATTTAATAGGATTTGATATAAATTCAGAAGAGTTTGATTCAGTAGGTGGACTTATGATTGGAGACCTTGGTAGAATGCCAGAGGAACAAGAAGAGGTCATAGTTAATAGTATTAAATTCATTGCTGAAGAGATCGAAAAGAATAGAATTAAAAGAGTCCGGATGATTATAAATATTGAAGAAAGACAAGTGGCTGTAGATATGTAAGAGAAATGACAAATTAAAAAGAGACTTAAAGCTATGAAATAACCAGAAATAATTTAGATAGAAGGGCGTATTGTTAATAAATTAATAGTATCCCTTCTATAGTTTTTTGTTTAATTTTTTGTGATTTATGATTATAGTTAATAATATGAATGAGTATAAAGCTTTATAATTTTATAATTTATAGTATATGTTAAGGAATTAATAAAAGGAACAAAAAATATGAATAGTTTGGTTAAGAAAATTTATAGTAGAGGTAAATTAGATGAATGAATTTTTAGAAATTGCAAAGAGTGAGGCAAGGGTAGCAATGGGAAAAGGTGAGATTCCAGTGGGAGCCGTCATAGTTAAAGATGGAGTGATAATAGGAAAGGCTCATAACTTAAAAGAATCTCTAAATGATAGTACAGCTCATGCAGAAATTATGGCGATTAAAGAAGCATCAAAGAATATTGGAGATTGGAGGTTAAACGGCAGTGAAATGTATGTGACTTTAGAGCCTTGTTCTATGTGCGCTAGTGCTATTGTTCAGAGTAGAATATCTAAGGTTTACATAGGAACTTTCAATAAGGATATGGGAGCCTGTGGATCTGTGATCAATTTGCTAGAAAGCAGAGAATTGAACTCGTTTGTAAATGTAAAGTGGATATACGATAAAGAATGTTCTGATATGCTTGTGGAGTTTTTTGGAAATAAAAGAATGGGTTAATCTAATAGAATTAGGATTAAATCTTAATTGATAAATAGAATTAAAAATATCCAGTTGAATTGAAAATAATTATATGATATTATAAAAAAGCACTAAATGCCAATTATATTATATGGAGAGATGTCCGAGTGGTCGAAGGAGCACGCCTGGAAAGCGTGTATAGGGGCAACTCTATCAGGGGTTCAAATCCCCTTCTCTCCGCCATGTATCGTTAAGCTCCTATTTAACTTATTTTTGAGGAGTTTAGCGCTTATAGAAACGATAGGATTAAGGAACACGCTTTTTTAAAGAAATTTAAGAGAGTGTGTTCCTTGTTTTTGTGCAAAAATAGCACTTTCGAGGAACACGATTCGGATATGGAGGAGTGTAAATTGAGAAAGAAAATGATAAAAGTTAATGTGAAAGACAAGCAATTTAAAGAAGGATATGAAGAATTTTTAAACCATTGTAAAATTAAAAATTTAAGACCAGCAACGATAGAGCATTATAGGAATATAATAGATTATTTATGGTATAAGTTTTATAGTTCTGAAGGATTAATAAAGGATATAACTCTAAATACAATTGAAGAGTTCATAATGTTTTGCAGGCAAGAAAGAAAACAGAAGGATGTAAGCATAAATACAAATTTAAGAACCATAAGAACAGTGCTCTATTATTTTATGAGGATGGGGTATATGAATGAATTTAAAATAGTTCAAATTAAGCAAGATGAAGAAATTATTGAAACATATACGGAAGAAGAATTAAAAATCTTATTAAAAAAGCCAGATTTAAAGAAATGTATATTTACAGAATATAGAGATTGGGTGATATGTAATCTCATGTTGAGCTGTGGAGCAAGAGCTTCAACGATTGTGAATATAAAAAAAGAAGATATTGATTTGGATAGTGGAGTAATTTATTATAGACATACTAAAAACAGGAAACAACAAGTAGTTCCAATATCAAGAACTATGCAAACAATATTTGTTGAATATCTAAGTTATATTGAAGAAGAATATGCATTTCCAAATACTTATGGAGGAAAATTAATGGTTAGAAGTCTAAGTCATACTCTCATGTATTACAATAAAAGAAGAGGAGTAGAGAAGACAGGAGTTCATAGGTGGAGGCATACTTTCGCTAAGAATTGGATTTTAAACGGTGGGGATATATTTAGATTACAAAAAATTTTAGGACATTCAGATATGACGATTGTAAAAAATTATGTAAATATGTTTACAGAAGATTTGAAATGTGATTTTAATGAATTTAATCCGTTAGAAAAAATAAAAGTTGAGAAAAAATCGATAAAACTAAAATAATTAATATAAAAATATTATGAAGATAGCAAAAATTATAATAGAGTAAAAACAATTCATAAACAAAATGTGTATAAATAGCATCTTTATTGTGGATAATTTCAAACTTTTAATAAAAAAGTTGTAGATTCAATTTAAATGCTAAAAGTTTAAAAATAGAGAAAGATACCAAAAGCGTAGTACAGTTAAGTTAATACTTAACTGTATTGCTCTTTTTTTATCCTATAATTGCTAATATTGAATAAAGATTTTTGTCAAAAAGGAAATATGGGCACTAAACGAATGTGAGCCTGAACTTATTTATGGCTTAGAGAGATAATCTTAATGCAAAAAATGTGAGTTGTGAGAATATTGGGAAGAGGATTATGTAGAAGGTTTTATAATAATTACAATGAATGGTTTGAGAGAATTACTTCAGAGAGAAAATTATTAATTCTTATAAGATTAGTGAAGAATATATAAGTTGAATTACAAATGGAGGAATTTAATTAAGTCTATAGAACTTATTCTTATATACATTGATTGGAAGACTTATTCATTTTAATAAAGAATAATCAGTAAGTGTTCAACATAAATGTATAAAGTATCTAAACCGTAATTTCAATATTAAGAGATAAATAATGAGGAAATGAGTGTGTTATTGGTATGTTAACTAAGTATTCTCAAAAGGTAATAGATGATTTTTTAAATCATTATGGTGGTAAGCGTTCGCGCTCTAATTATGATAGTGCTATAAAAACTCTTTTTAGAGTTATCGAAAAAGATGATATTAGGAAGTTAACTTATGAAGATTTTCTAAATGTTGAGGGAAATACATCGCAAGATACATATAGAACATCCTTTTTTAAGTATGTTTATGCTTTTGATATATTGGAAAATCCCGCAGGATTTGAGAATATTGGAGTAAAAACTACTTTAAAAAAGTATTTTCAGAATAAGCTTGAATCTCTTACAAGAACAAAAGAAAAGTCAGAATATAAACCATCACTGACTATTGAACAAATAAATAGAATTGAAAGTTTTTTAAATGTAGAAGATGCAGATGATATAAACATTATTCTATTAGGGTTTTGTTGGTATATGCTTTTTTATACAGATTGTATGGTCGATGAACTTCGTAGTGAAATTGATAGCGTAGATTTTACTGATGGACAAATTATATCAGGATTAGGAAATACATATGAAATTCCAATTCGATTTCATCCAGCATTGAATCATTTTAAAAAAAGAAATAGTCACACAGGGTTTGCTGAGTTAGGAACGTATATCTCTAAGTTAGGAAAGTACGTTGATATTGATAAACTAACACCTAAAATGATTAAAAAAGCAAGAGAACAAAACATGTTATTTTGTGTAGTATGCGGTGAAAAACATCCCAACACTTTAGAAAATTGGGTTTCTATAAATAATAGAATTGTTTGTAATTTATGTGCAGGTGAAATAAAAAAAAACAATAATTTTGAATTAGTTAGTATTGAAAATAGTGATATTGCAGTTCTTACTCAAGACCAAATTACAGAATTATCAACTATTTCATATACATTTGATACATTAAGGGATAAGATTATAAAGGAAAAAGACTACATAGAAATTCATAAGTTTATGATTCAAATAGGGAAAGCAGGAGAGGCTTATGTTTATGACTATGAAAGAGAATATCTTAAGGACACTACTTATTGTGATTTAGTGGATAATACAAAAGCACTTAATCCAGAGAATGGATATGATATTTTGTCATATGATAAGGAAGGTAAAGAACTATATATTGAAGTAAAAACATCTGTAAATGAAGATAATGATTTTATAATTTCAGATTATGAATTAGAAACTTGTAAAAGATTTAATAGAGAAGGAAAAAGGTATTTAATATATAGAGTAAGCAATATTTTGGCTAAGAATAAAAGTGATATTAAATTAGAAATAATCGAAGATATACTAAATAGTGAAAAATATCAGCTTGAAACAGTTAATTGGAGAGTAATGAAACAAAATCATTTATATGAGAGTAAAGGTTTATTGATAAAAGGAGATTGAAATACAAATAGAAAATAGTGAATTAGAAATATTTGATAGGTACTTTAAAAAATATCAAGATATATTGAATATAATAGATTCAAAAAAAGATGTTAATTGTATAAGTATTATTTCTCAAAAGGAAATAGCTAATATGTTGAATATTAGTCAGGCATTAGTTTCGAAATGTATTAAGAGATTAGAAACATCTGACAAATGCATTGAAAAGATTAAAACAGGAGTATATAAGATTAATCATATAGATGCTAAGAAGTATGGTCCATTTAATAAGTTTTTAAAGTATATTTCTAAGATTATAAAAGATGAGGATATCTTGAAATTAGGAGATGATGAACAAGCTGAACTACTTAAAATGACTTGTGATGAGATTAGAATGGTTAGAGGGTATACACAAATTATATTAATGGAGTTTGGGAAATGACCAGAAGTTCTGTGAATTTTTTATTTTAAGTGTTAACTTTAAAGTACCTTATAAGAGTAATGATTATTACATTGGATATATTAGAACAAGCTAAATAGACATAGAGTTAGAATATATATTAGGTGTTAAACTGGAGGGATAGTCATGAGTGATTATATATTACTAATAGCACATGTATATAAAGAAAAAGAAAAAAACGATAAAGGACTTTCACCTAAAAAATGGACAGATTTTTTTAAAGAAAATAAAATAATTGCAATAATTTTAATGATGTCAATAGTAGCGTCAATATCCGCTATAGGTCTGTTATATGCAAAAAAATCTTTAGATATATATGCATTGGGACTGTTTACAGCATCGGGTATATTTTTAGTAATATCAACTTACATATCAGATAAAAAAAATAAGAAGAATTATAAGAAACGTATAAATAGGTACAATATGAAATTAGAATTACTAAAAGATATATTAAAATATGAATTTAAATTATATGAACAAAAGAAAATTGAAGAATTAATTAAGCTATGTGATTCATCAGCAGAATTTTATGAATTGAGTACTAAGATATATAAAACAATAGTTTCTTTAACAAAATCAATATTTTTTCCTATAATAGCATTTTCATTTGGATTAATGGCAAAAAAAATTGAAGTAAGTGTAGATGATATTATACAAATAGCAGTGTCAGTACTTTTGATAATTTTAATGATTTGGTTGCTATTTCAAAGTATTAAGCATAATATAGAAAACTTTTTAGATGAAGATAGTATGCAAATCAGAAGATTAAAAGGAATGTTAAATGATATAATTATTAAAGAATTTCTAAAAGATGAAAATAAAAAAAGTGATTTTGAATTATATAATACTATAAATTAATTGAAGATATTAAGGGGAGATTTAATGGAGTTGCAACTAAATATATCAGTAATTATATGTATTGGTTTAAATGGTTACAATTGTTTGAAAATGATAAGGAAGCAGTAAAAATTAAAAACTTCATGGTTCAGTGCAATGTAGCTCATGCTTATACAAAAATATCTGACTTTAAAGAAAGAGAGCCGATATTCGTTTAGTTAAATATATTATACCGAGATTGATGTTATTATTAGTATATAGATAAACTATTATTTAGTATACATTTATATTCATATTATCAGAAAACTAAATATATAAATCAAGGGGGATTTTTATGAAAGTGGCAGTTTTATCTGATATTCATGGTAATGGAGTAGCATTACAATATGCCATAAATGATTTAAAAAGTTTGGGTATTAAAAAAATTATTATTTTAGGAGACGTTATAATGAAAGGTCCTATGCCTTCACAGTCTATTGAAATGCTAAAAGATAAGGATTTAGAAATTATAGCATGGATTAAAGGAAATACAGATTTATGGCTTGAAGAAATTACAGATGTTTGGATACCTTCAACAAAAAGAGAAAAGGAACTATATTCATACTATGAATATGCAAAGAATAATTTAAAAGAAGAGCAAATAGTATTTCTTAAAGAATTACCATTAGAATGTTCAATTAAATTGAATGGAATTAACATACTCTGCGTTCATGGAACACCTCAATCCATAGTTGAAGCAATAGATAGTAGTGTTCCAGAAGAAGAAATTAAGAAAGCAATAAAAGGTGTAGAAGAACAAGTTATTTTAAGTGGACACTCTCATACTTCTTTTATTGGTGAAGTAGATGATAAAATGATATTTAATGTAGGAAGTATAGGCAATGCACTTGATGGTGATAATAGAATATCCTATGGAGTTTTAGATTTTCTTGAAGGTAGAATTAATTTAGTAAATAGAAGAATTAGTTATCCTGTAGGTGATATTATTAATATAGCAATTGATAAAAAATTTCCTCTACTGGATGAATATAAGAGCATTATAATGAATGCTTCTATGTAATAGACACAGTGGTCATTATGTGACATTATTTAAAAAAATAAATTAAGAGAAGTCAAAAATGGCTTCTCTTAAAAATTAATATGTTTTCAACACTATTCTAAAACATAGCCTAATAATAAATAAAAAGCGTTGACAAGCTATGGATATAAGATATATTATTAATACATAATTTAATAAAAAACTTGTGATAACTGATTTTATTTATAAGTTTTGTGTTTTTTAATACGCACTATAAGTGCGTTAAAAAATGAAAATGCAAAATTCATAAATGAAATCAGTTTTTTTATTAGTCTTTGAAAATTAAACAGCGTTAATGGTCTACGCCAAGGCTATAGGGGCTATTAAGTACAAGAGATTAAAAATAGAGGAGGAATTCTTAGATGGTATTAATTAATTCAGCAGGCTTTGAATTGAAAGATGGATTTGAAAATGAGACTAAGGCTGAAGTAATAGATAAGATAAAAAGAAAATTTAATAAAAATGAAATAGCTTTGCTAATATTGGCTACAGATTCATTTATATTTAGTGAGAATGGTGAAAGAAATAAAGAAATTTTAATAAATTCATTATATGATTATGCAATACTAACTGGAGGAGTTGAAAATAGTTTTATAGAGAAATTAACAGCTCTAAAGGACAATGAAGTAACAAATCTAATACAAATAATTTTTGAATGTAATAAGGAAAAAATGCTAATGGAAAAAAGAATTGGTGAAGTAATAAGTGAAATACTTGGGGTATAAGAAATAAAAGAGGTTTAAAAATACAATAATGCTATTATGTTATAAAATTATAAAAAATAGTAAAGTGGAGCTTGAATTTATAAACTGGATAAGGTATAATATATTAAACAAATTTAAATGCGTAATTACTTAAGTGGTTACTATTTTAAAAATTATTTGAAAATTTAAAAGCGTTAAAGGTTTATTTTGTATAATTACGTAACGTTTATGTTATAGTAAAAAAGGTTTATTTAATTAAAGGTAAAGACTATTCCAAGTGAAGTCAGCCTATAATAAATAGACCTTTTTTTATTTTAAATTTAGTGCTATACATGTCATTTGATACCTCCATGAAAAGGACATTTTATATGGATTAGAACAAAATTTCTAATCAAAAATTAAAAATTTCGGAGGATACAAAAATGAAAAAGATGATAATTACAAACAAATTTAAAGGACACATGTTAGCACACCAAAAAGAATTTATTGAGCCATTTGAAAATCTTATAAAAGAATTTGAAATGAGTAAAGAATTTCAAGAATTACAGAATGATTTTTGTAAAATAACTTTTAACTTTAACAGAGCTATAGGATTTAATACTGTTATTAATACAAGACTAAATGAGAAAGTTATTTATGCAAAAAGAATAGGAAGAGAGATATATTCTAAATTTGTTAAAAGAGAAGAACTTGGAGCTATAGCATCTAAAGTGGTGTTTATTTTAAATAAGAATAAGAAAGCTGAAGATTCATATTTTCTAATAACGATGTTTCCGGGAGAAGAATGTGAAAAACAACCAGAAGATAAAAATATTAAGGATGTTACTGAATTAGAGAAGTGTTTGAATTTCTGGAGAAATAGAGCATTCATATATGATGAGAGGTTAATTGATAAAAGTTCGATTAGATATTCTATATCATATGAAGAATTATATAAAAAGCAAGCTTTAAAAGGGGTCTCTAACTGTATTATCAAAAAGGAATTTGAAGAAAAACTTGCGAATCATAATGAAAAATTAATTAATAGAGAATTTGAATTATCAATGTATGTAAATACATTATCAGAAATATATAATCTGCTTATATGGATAAATCCTTTTATGATAGCTAATCAAGCTTTTGATAATCTTTTAGAAGCGGGATTGTTTGAAAGATTTAGAGGCTTTGACAAAGATAGAGCTGATGAATGGATTGATGAGATTAATAGTATAGAAAACTATCCTATAATAGCTGATATGCTATCAGAACATAGAGAACTAATGCCAGTAGATGTTGTATTTAAAGGAAAAGGTAGATATCATGCGATATTAATGCCAGATAATGATGACAAAAATAAATTAAGGTTATATATTATGCCTGCTGAAGATATAATGTGGTATTTATATAACACATCAAAAGTTTGTGTTGATAATGTTAATCTAATGTAATTTTAAATAAGCAGGAGGACTAAAAAATGGTGTTCATGAAAAAAGAGAAAATTAATAAATTTAGAATAAATCTTGGGAAGATAGGAAGAGAAGAGAGAGATAAAATATTCATTGAGGTTGAATATAATTCTATAATGTTACAAATAAATGGAGGAATAAAAAATGAGTGATATTAAAATAGAAAAATCAAGAGAATGTAAGGAAAGTATTAAATTATTCAACGGAATTATGCTTACTAATAGAGCAGTAAGCATTTTAACTACAGAATATAAAGTAAACTTAGAGGACTTAACAGCAGAAGGAGTAAAAAAACTGCTAAAAGAAGCCAAAGAAGATGAAAATATAATGGTAGATGGAAATTATGAATATGCTGTATGGACTGAAGAGGATATGCAAGCTATATGTTGCATAGATGGTATGGATGATTTTTATAAAATAGAAGAATTAAAAATATACGTGACCAGTGATTTACATGATGGAGAATACTATCCATATGGTAAATTTGGAGATGTATCTGTATTTTTAGATTGTTACGTAGGGTTATATGAATGTGATGACTCAGAATTAGCTAATAAAACATTTAATGAGAACTTGAATAATATCTATTGGTATAATGAAGAGAATGAATTAAAGCAGGCTGTAGATAATGAGCTAAATAAAATAAAGGATGATATTGAAGGCGAAGATGTTATACTTTTTAGAGGAAGAGATTGGTCAGCTTCATTAGAAGCTGAAATAGAAAAGCTTGTAGATTATAATGAAGCAGATTATGAGGTTATGGGATATTATTCAGGTGAAAAAATCTATAGGATAAAGAATAAAATATATTATTTGACTGATGGTAGTGGTACTTGTAATAGTGATTATTATTGGGAATTACAAGAACTTGGACCAAAAGGTTATAAACATTTTAGAATGAAATAAAATATTTTTTAAAATATATTGACAAGCTATGGGAATTATTATAAAATAAATCCATAATTTAATTAAAAACTGTTAAAGCCAGTTTTGTTTAGAAATTTTTATAGTAATTGAATATGGTGAAACAAAAAAGTTTCAAATGATTTTTAACTAAGATGCGCAATCAGTGCGTCTAAAACAAAAATCACCATAAACAATAAAAACTATAAAAACAAGATTTCTAAACAAAACTGGCTTTTTTTGGTCTTTGAAAATTAAATAAGTAAAGCAAGAGATTAAGGTGTTCTATGGACTCCAACGTGCTTCCATCAGGAGTTAATAAGGATGATAGGAGCAAGGAATTTCAGATAAGTATATGACAAATAGAATAAGAAATTATTAAGATTAAAGATAAAAATATTAAATTAAAGGATGGGATATGTAATGGAAGAATTGAGATTGACAAGCTTAGAGTATGATGATGATGCTTGGATTAGTACACATGATGGAATAAGACCTGTATATGATAAAAGAATGGGATTTATAACTTATCTAAACATTTATAGAAGTAAAGAGAATATTCCTAAAATAAAAGCTATTAAAAAAATTTTAAATGTGCATTTTGCAAGGAGAGAAAAAGGAAAAGAATATACTTATGAAATGTTTTTGAAATTATTTGCTTCCTATGGATTTGACCTTAAATTTGATTCATGGAAAAGAGGTAAATTTGAGGATATTATAATAAATAATACAAAAGATTCGATAGTTAGACTTGAAGTGATAGAACGTTTAAAAATAGTGTTTTTTAAGATTAGTATTATATGCACAAAAAGAACAAGTGTATTGTGTAAAGAAAATAATATACAGATGAAGAAATTACAATTAAGAGGATTTAAAGTAAATGCTTCAAATAAATTTGAAGTATATATTAAAGTTAATAAATATGAAGAAGAATATTTGTTGTTAAAAAAGATTTTTCAAAAAACTAAGGATTATGATAATACACTCTTTTTTCTAAAAAAATCATTAAAGGAAGATTATAATTGTGAAATGATTTTTCCTAAAATTTTGAATAAAGATAAAAATAGTTATAACAAATTAATAGAACATGAGAAAGATTTTAAAATCAAGCCAACATTAATAGATTCAGTTTCAGAAGCAAAATTAATTATTGAATTTATTTGTGATAGAAGAGGCAATCACTATTGGCTATAAAAGAATGAGTACATTAGACAAATTATTTGAATTAAGTAATATCGATATAGTAATTGAATGCAGTTAAAAAATTAACTACTTGCAGTAGTATAACATAGCAATAACAGATAATGCTGTAAGTAGTTAATTATGAAAAAATGAATAAAATGCGTAAGATGGCTTCAGAATAAGCTATTGAAAAATTATAGACTCGAGGTCTAATCAGTATAATAAATAATGCAGGTTAGGAGTATTTGAAAATACAATTGTAATGAATAAATTGTAGTTAATTATAGATGTAATGAAATTGGAGGAGATGAAATGAGTAAGTTTGAAGAAAATCCTTTAAATACTATTAATGGAATAATATTTACAGATAAGGCTGTAAAAGCTTTATCTGAGGTTAAGATAGATGAACTGAATGATAAGGAGTTAAGGAGTATCTTAAATAAAGCAGAACATGATGAGAAGATAATAATAGCTGATTCTCAAAATGCTGTCTGGACTGAAGAAGACATGCAAGCCGTATGTTGTTCAGATGATATGAATGACTTGTATAAAGTAGAAGAGTTGAAGTTATATATATCTAAATATCCACCTATAGAAGGGGGCTACAATTTATACGGTAAATTTGGAGATACATCTGAGTTCTTAAGAAACTACTTGATGATAGTTGATTATAGCGACGAAAAATCCTGCAACCGAATTTTTGAAGACAATTTAAACTGTATACTTTGGTATGACAAGGATAATGAGCTTAAAGAAGCTGTAGATAATCAATTAGAAAAAGTGAAAAATGATATTTTAGAAGATGAGGTATTGATACTTCAAGGAAAAACATTTGATTCATTGGAAGCGCAGATAGAAATATTTGTAGGTTCTAAAGAAGAGTATGAATTTATGGGGTTAGCTTATGGCAAGAGGGTTTATAGAATTAAGGATAAGCTCTACTATTTAAGCACTGATTCAGGAAGATATGAGGATAAATATTACTTGATACTACAAGAGCTTGGACGAAAGGGATACGAGTATTTTGGAAATAGGTAATTGAAAAATAGTTAAGTAAGAATATGAATATTATTGGAGGATGATTTAAATGAAAAACTATCAAAAGAAATTTAATGAAATTATGTGTGAACTTGAAAGAAATAAAAATAAGAAATCATATAAGAAAAAAAGAGAAATTTATGACAAGATTTTATTAACAAAAACAATATGTGGAGATAAGAAAATAGTAAAAGAAATGATGAGATTGAAAAGTATAGAAGAAGTCGATGAAGAGTTGCTTTTAAATATAGAAGAAATTGAAAAGATGTTAGTTGCAATTTTTATAGAATTAGATGAAGTTTACGAGCTAAATTATAAAGAGTTAGGGAAAATAAAGGTATTGGTGTATTGTGCAATCAATGAAATGTGTAAAAGTGAAATTTTTACTAAAGAGATATTTTGTAAAAAATTTGATGAATTAGAAGAGTGGGAAAAGGAAGCCTGTCTTACTTGGGAATGTAGTAAAATCATATAATAAAACAGATAAAAACAAATTAAAGAAGAGGTAATACAAAACGTCAAATTTTAAGTAAAGATAAGCAATGAATCTGGCGTTTTGTAATCAGATACATTACATTAATAGAAAAAAGGTTATATAAAAGAGGAGGATTATTATATGTTAGAGTATATTTATAAAGTAAATAAGTTTAGAGTGAATTTTGAAAGTGATGATGATGAAGAATTAAATGAAATGTATATTGCAACTCAGTGGGAAAATATGTACATGGATGTAGAATTCTTCAAATTAAGTAACTACGGAGGTTGGTGCATTGATATTTATTTATCTTCAAGAGAAGACAATTTTGCTATGATTTTGGATAGAGAAGATGTAGAAGATATGATTGATATAGAAGAGTTAAACGAAATAATTAAGGTAGAAGAAATGGAGAAAATATTATTAAAAAAGATTAATGAATTATACATTGATGGAGAATTTGTTAGATACGTAGATGAATACCTTGATATGAGACCGTAAAAGGTTAGAAAAAGGAATTAGTTATTTAGTTTAGCGATAAAAAATGCGGTAGTAATAATATTACCGTATTTTTTATTATACATTTTATGCTTTAAGACTATAAAATAATTGCTTTAAGCGTTGATAAGATGTTAATATATTCTTATAAAGTAAAATTAATGTTTGTAAGTAAAATGGATATTTTTTTATAAGGGGAATTAATAAGGGGGATGAAATAATGAATTTTTTGAGTAAGAAGGCGAGATTAGATTTCGTTGCCAAAACATTAATAGTAACATCTATTTTGGGGGCGGGCTCATACATAATGCTTAATGATACTACAGTGACTGCTTATGCTACAGCTACTTCAAGTAATAAGGAATTGGTTAAAGCAAAGATACTTAATGACATATTAGCTTATAAAACAGACATAACTTTTTCTACAGCCGAGTATACAGCTTATAGTATAGGTACTGATTCAACTGCTGACCCTAAACAGGCATATTTTGAAGTATTAAATGAACATCCTGAGATATTTTGGACTTCTCAAAGTGTTTTGGGTGTTACAAATACTGATGGAAGCGGAAATAAGACATATATGCTATACGTTAATAATCTTTATTCTGATTCAGAAATTACTGCTAAAAAAGCAGAATTAGATTCGAAAATAAATGACATTGTTAGTAAATTTTCTGCTTATGATGATTTAAGAAAAGTATATGAAATACATGATTATGTTAACGCAAATGTTACTTATGACCATGCTTTATCAACTGCAACACCACCAGAATCATCTATTGACCCTAATACTAACTTAAGTGGGTATATAGTTGATACAAGACAAATAACAAAAAATAATGCAAACTTTTTTGAAGTACACAGTCTTTATGGAGCTGTAGTAAATGGAGATGCTGTTTGTGAGGGTTATGCAAAGTTTGCTAATATACTATTAACTAAAAGTGGTGTAGAAGCAAAGATTATAGTAAGTGCTACTCATGCATGGAACTATGTAAAAGTTAACGGAAATTATTATCAATTAGATACAACATGGGATGATAGAGTTGATAATCAAACATTATCTCCTTATAAATATTTCAATATTACAAATAGTGAAATGTTAAAGGACACAAGTGCAAATAAGACTCTTCATAATGCAACATCTTATGTTCCAAGTTGTACAGATACTACTTTTGACAACATTTTTAGAACAGTTAGTAGTAATAATGTTATTCAAGGTAAAAATGTAATGAGAGTTGATGATAAGTTATATTGTTTAGATGATTCAACAAATATTATTTATTCTTATAACTTAGATGGAGCTAATCAATCAATTATAAGGAATTCAGAATCTGATGATTTGCTTATATATAACTTGATGTCTTATAATGGTGATTTATATTATTTAACTTATAAAACTGATGCAACTCATACCATATTAATGCAAATAAATAAGATAGATTTATCAACTAATGTAGACTCACCTATTCTTAACATTAATAATGAATTTGGTCTTGCTAATGGTAGTATGCCGAATATATCATTTTATATTGATAACAATAAACTTAAAGTAACTTGTGATGGAGCTAATAAAGATTTTCCACTTCAATCAATACTGGCAGCCGGAATTACTATTTCAGGAGGAAATAGTATTAGTGTTAAGGGTGGAACAACTCAATTAACAGCGAATGCATCACCAAGTAATGCAACAGATAAAACAGTAACATGGACTACAAGTGACAATACAATAGCAACTGTAGATAGTAATGGCTTAGTTACAGCTAAAGCAGATGGCGCGGTAGTTATTAAGGCTAAGGCAAATGACGGTAGCAATGTTGAAAATACTTATAATGTTACTATATCAGGTCAATCAGATATTAAAGCAACTGGAATAACTATAACAGGAACTAACAATATAAGTAGTAAGGGTGGAACAACTCAGCTTATTGCTACAGTGGCTCCAAGTAATACTACAGATAAAACAGTAATATGGAGTTCAAGCGATAATAATATAGCTACTGTAGATAGTAATGGATTGGTAACAGCTAAAACAGATGGAAGTGTTATTATTACCGCTATTGCTAATGATGGAAGCAACGTTAATTCAACTTACAATGTTAGTATTTCTGGACAAACTGATGTTAAGACTACGGGAATCACTATTTCTGGAACAGATACAATTACAACTAAGAGTGGAACAACACAACTTAGTGCAACTGTAACACCAAACAATGCTACAGATAAATCAACAACTTGGTCTTCAAGTGATAATACAATAGCAACTGTAGATTCTACCGGTTTAGTTACAGCTAAAGCAGATGGAAGTGTTGATATTAAGGCTACAGCTAATGACGGAAGCAATGTTAGTTCAACTAAAACTATTACAATTAGTGGACAAACTGTTGTGGCTCCACCAACTGATGTTAAAGTAACAGGAATTACTATTAGTGGAAATGGTACAATTACAACTAAAAGTGGAACAACACAACTTAGTGCAACGGTAACACCAAATGATTCTACAGATAAAACAGTAACTTGGTCTTCAAGCGACGAGAATATTGCAACAGTAGATTCTACTGGTTTAGTAACTGCTAAAATGGATGGAAGTGTAGACATTAAGGCTACAGCTAATGATGGAAGTAATATTAGCACAACTAAAACTATCACAATTAGTGGACAAACTGTTGTGACTCCACCAACTGATGTTAAGGTAACAGGAATTACTATTTCTGGTGGAAATAGCATTGGTACTAATGGAGGAACATTAACTCTTACAACTGATGTAAACCCATCTAATGCTACAGATAAAACAATAACTTGGTCTTCAAGTGATAGTACAATTGCAACCGTAGATTCCAATGGTGTAGTAACTGCTAAAACAGATGGAAGTGTAGATATTAAGGCAACAGCTAATGATGGAAGCGGTGTTAGTTCAACTGAAACTATCACAATTAGTGGACAAACTGTTGTAACTCCACCAACTGATATTAAGGTAACAGGAATTACTATTTCAGGAGGAAATAGCATTAGTACTAAAGGAGGAACATTAACTCTTACAACTGGTGTAAGTCCAAGTAACGCTACAGATAAATCTGTGACATGGTCATCAAGTGATGATACAATAGCTACAGTCGATTCTAATGGTTTAGTAACAGCTAAGGCAGATGGTAGTGTTGATATTAAAGTTACTGCTAATGATGGAAGCAATATTAGTTCAACTAAGACTATTACAATTAGCGGACAAGCTGTTTTGACTCCACCAACTGATGTTAAAGTAACAGGAATCACTATTTCTGGAACAAATAGTATTAGTATTAAGGGCGGAACAACACAACTTAGTGCTACTGTAAACCCAAGTAATACCACAGATAAGACAGTAACATGGTCATCAAGTGATAACACAATAGCAACTGTTGATTCTAATGGTGTAGTAACAGCTAAAACTGATGGAAATGTTGTTATTACAGTTACAGCTAACGATGGAAGCGGAATTAAATCAACTAAGAGTATCACGATTTCTGGACAAACTGCTACTATAACAATTATTAAAGTAACAGGAATAACTATTACTGGAACTGATAGTATCAGCACTAAGGGAGGAACATTAACCCTTACAGCTGTCGTAAATCCATCTGATGCTACTAATAAGACTATAACATGGTCGTCAAGCGATACAAGTATTGCGACTGTAGGTAGTTCAGGTGTTGTTACAGCTATAAACAATGGCTCAGTAGTTATCAAAGCAACTGCCAGTGATGGAAGCGGAGTTATAGGAACTAAGATTATTACTGTTACCGGACAAACTACAACAACAAGTTCAGATTCAGAATTAAAATCAGTCTCTATTTCGGGAACAGAAGAAGTTGGTCATAAATTAAAAGCTAAAATAAAGTATGATGGAGCTGAACAAGATGTAGAATATAAATGGCAAAGAGCATCCAAGAAAGATGGAGATTATACTGATATAAGCGGTGCTGACGAGGAAGAATACAAACTGAAGAGCGGTGATAAGGGTAAATATATTAAAGTAGTTGCTACTGCAACAATAAATGGAACTTCGTATGATGTAGAGGATATTACAAGTAAAATTAGTAAAGATACGTCAAATGATGATGAGGATGAAGAGGATAATAATAATTCAAGTTCTTCAAGCGGTAATAATTCTAATAATACGGTAGCATTTAGACCAGCCACATCAAATGGTAGTAGTATGGGTCCAGTAATGCCAACAGGTGAATCACCGGCTGGAAGTGGTATAATAACAGCAAATAGTAGCTCTCCAGCTAATGGACAATTTACAAATCCATCTGGACATCCTGTTAGTGGTTGGTTAAATTCAAATGGGAGATGGTATTACTTAGATAATAATGGGTATGCAAAAACAGGTTGGATTAAAGATAATGGAAAGTGGTATTATTTAAATACTGCTACAGATACAAATCGTGGAGCAATGAAAACAGGATGGCTACAAGATACTGATGGAACATGGTATTACCTATATTCGGATGGTTCAATGGCAACTAACACATCAGTAGATGGTTACAAAATAGGCAGTAATGGTGCATGGATAGGATAATATAAGGCAAATGGAATAAAAAAATTTAAATTATAACATATATAATGTAAAGAACTTAAAAGTACATTTTATATGTTAATGATAAAAAATGCGGTAGTAGTTATGCTACTGCATTTTTTTATTACAGTAATATAAACTATAAGCATGTAAAATAATTGCTTATAGTTTATAAAAAGTGGTAATATATTCTTGTGAATTAAATACTTTAAATAGAAAAATTATGAAAAGGAGGGGAGTAATAATGGGGTATATAAAAAGCATTTTTAAATTCTATAGCATAAAATATTTTCTACAAAGTTATGCGGTTTCAATATTTTTATGCTTTCTCTATTTTAATGGTAGAAGTGGAAGAGGAGTATTAGTTTCAGTAGAAAATTTGCCAGAACTATTGTTTTTAATTTTTTCTACTCTTCTGTATCCATTTGGAAAGGCGACGTATCTATATTTAAAAGATTTATTTACACCTGAAGGAACAGTATACATTGGTTATGTAGTAGTGGTATTTATAGCTAAATTTATTATGGCAATGATACTTTACGGACTTGCTATACCATTGGGCATAGTAAATATTTTAATTATAGTCTTAAAATATAGAAAAGCGAAAGAAGTAAATGATTCTATTGATTGGTATGAATAAAAATTATAAGGGGATGTAGGCATAATGAAAAAAATAAGATTAACAAAAATAATAGCAGGTTCATTAGTAATAGCATCAGCAATTGCATTAAATCCAATAGGAGCAAGTGCAGAATGGAAACAGGATAACACAGGCAAGTGGTATTCAATAGGAAATTCATGGGCTACAGGATGGTATCCTATAGATGGAAGCTTTTACTATTTTAACAGTAGTGGATATATGGTAACGAATGCAAATATTAATGGAATGGAATTAGGTAGTGATGGTAAATGCAAAATACCAACTAATCAAGCTACTTCAAATATAAATGGAACAGCAATAAGTCCATATGAAGTTGAATATGGAAATAAATATGATGGAACTACAAGTAAAAAGTTCACAATGTCTGGAGTTGCCTATACACAAGGATTTTCCTTAAATGCAGGTGGATATGCATTATTCAATTTAGGAGGACAATATAATACTATTAAAGTAAGACTTGGACATATAGATGACTCTTGGAATGGTAAAGTTGCATTGACAATATATTTAGATGGGCAACAAAGTCAACAAATTGAATTAAGTAGTGATGATATTTCAAAGGTAGTCACAATACAGGTAAATAAAGCAAAACAAATGAAAATAGAAAGTAAAGAAGAATTGAATGGTTACCATAGTGGTTTTGGAGAATTTTCTGGATTTAATAATATGATAGGTTATTAATTATAATAGCTAATAAAAAAGATAAAGTAGAAAGAGTTTACTTTATCTTTTTTATTAAAAGTTTATTTTATTGACAAGAATACTGCTGAATTACCACCATTGTAAAAATGCAAAGATTTCCCACATAGAGAGTATGACTTATCAGTTTCACCTGAACTAATAAAATTTGTCATAATAGAGTATGCTTCATCTGCATTATTAGGAAAAACCATGCTGAAAATAGCTTTTACAGCATTTATTGTTTCTGAATCAGTTTTAAGTACATTCATTTTTATTCCTGCATCATCAATTTCTGAAATAGCAATTTGATAGTTTACGTAACCACCAATTGCATCTTGATAATCTTTACCATAAGGACTTAATAATAATCCAGCATTATAGTCTACAAACTTATAATCGCTTTTTAGAATTTCTCTTATTTCAGATGGAGTCTTGCCTTGTGTATAATTTGAACTTGTATTCGATGTTGTAGATGCCCAAGCTCCATTACTACCTAAATAATAATTACCAACCCATGTATCATGAGCCATGGTGCCATCAGAATTTAAGTAATACCAAGTTCCAGCATCTTGGAACCAACCTGTTTGCATTGTTCCGGTGGAAGGGCTAAGATAATACCATTTACCACTATCTTGCATCCAACCAGTTTTGGCTAAGTTATTTTGATAGTAATACCAATTACCATTAGATTGCTCCCAACCTGTACTAACGGCATATACATTTTGTCCTAATGCTCCAGCAATTATTAAAGCTAAAGTACAAGATATAATCCTATTTCTCTTAATCATTAATATGTACCCTCCTTAAATTATATATTTTACTCTATGAACTAAATATACTGCCATTTGGACTACATTACAATATTAGGGAAAAGGCACTAAGCTGATTTAGCTTAAGATTACTCGTTCATGCTTATAGCATATTAAATAATTGCAATGAGAATAAAATATTAGTAATCTATGTATAATATATAAAATAAATGAAAGGATAGATTATACTAAGGTGGATTATAGAGAGATAAATGAGAAGATTGATGAACTTAGAGAGGTTCTAAATATACTAATGGATGGTGATTATAGAGAGAATTATGAAAGCATATTGGAGTTAAGCATTAAATTGGACAACCTAATTGCTGAGTGTTATAAAATGAAAGGCAATTAATAAAAAAATCAAAAAATGGCGAGTATAAGAATTAAAAAAGTTATAAAAATTATTGTAAATGTATATAACATAATATAAACAAAATTAAAGAAAGGGGTTGTGAGTGAATATGCAACATTATTAAACAGGAGTGATAGGAGTGGATGAAAAGTATGAAAGATTAGGTTTAGGAGAATTTTTGAGAAAATTGCGTATTGATAAGGGTAAAACCATAAATAGTATGCAAAATGAAACTGGAATCAGCAAAAGTTATTTGAGTAAATTAGAAAATAATACTAAAGATAATCCGAGTCTTGATATACTTAAAAAGTTATCAAATTATTATAATATACCTTTTCAAGTATTTCAGAATTTGTGTGGGTTTAATACTGGCTTAGAAGATGGACAAGTTAAAGACATAAGCGAATTAGTAATTAATTTAGAATACTTATTCGCCAATATCCAAGTTGACATAGAATTTAAATTATTATTTAAAAATTTTATCATCTTTCTTGAAAATATTATTAGTAGTAAAGAAGCAGGTAGAGTTGAAGAATTCAAAGTGTTGGAATTGCTGGACGAACTTAAATGTAAATTAGATAAGTTGAGTAGAGAGAAAATAATATGACCGAGAACAACGATAAAAACGAGTTTTTATTTTCAACATATGTTAAAAACAACTATGTTCAGGAACTCGAAAGAATTTTAGACATTAGAATTAAAAATATTCAAGTATCTCAAAAAAGTAATCGAATGAGCATGCAAGGAATAAGTTTAGATGGGCAAGAAATAAAGATTAGTTGGCAGTTAGATAATAATTTCAAAAAACAAATTATAAGGATTCAGAATCTAATAGTGTTTGCTTCTAATACTAAAAAAACTATTATTATATATGGAGCTTTTGAATTTGATGAATCAATTAATCAAGAGTTGCTTCAAGATGTCACGTTTTTTAATGATAAAAATATCAAATTAGTAATCTTAAAAATAAATCACGAATGTCTGACTATAATATCAAATAAAAAGTTAGACAATCCTTTTGTTAATAATCCCTTTGTGAGTAAAAAAGAGATAACGGTTTATAATAAAAATTATAAAAGGTAGATAATATCTAATTTTTAATACCATCCCCCACGGTTTAAATTAGTTTATATCTAACATAATATTCATAAGTGTATCCCGAGTTAAATATATATACAAAGACCAGAAGTAAAATTCTGGTCTTATTTTTTTAGGTTTGGAATTATAGTTGTAAGAATTGAGTCTACCACCTGTAATTCCCTCTTATTCAAGTTATTAATTTTACGGATAACATCCTCTTTATTCACTTCAATAGAATCATTTCCATAAATTAAGTAATCCAAAGAAACATTAAGTACAGAAGCTATTTTACAAATGACTGATAATGAGCCATTTCTCTCGGACCTCTCAAGCTGACTAAGATAGATTGCGGAAATTTCGACAGCTTCCGCCAAAGAATCTCTTGTCATATTATTTTTTTCTCTCTCTAATTTTATCCTCTTTCCCATTTCAACATAATTTATTTCATTCACGTAAATCCCACCTTATATATTACTTTACAGTTAAGAAGTTTAAACTGGAATAAACGTTAAGCAAGTAAAAAACATGCTTATTGCATAGGAGATTATAAGGTGCTACAATATAATTGGATTATAAGAGAATAATTGGTTTTATTTATTAAAATTGTATAGATAAAAGGTGGGATAAATAATGAGAAGGAAATACATATCGATGTTATTAGCTGTAGGGTTTTTAACAACTATTTTACTACCAGTTAAAGCAGTATTAGCTTTAGATACAACAACATCATCTGCATCAAATAATTCCTTAAAGATTACTATTGCTGATGGTTGGAAAAATGAAAGTGGCGCTTGGTACTATTTAAAGAATGGTGTTAAAGCAACTGGCTGGGTTCAAGATAATGGTAAATGGTATTATCTTGGAGCAGATGGTAAAATGAATGTAGGTTGGATTCAAAGTGGAGGAAACTGGTATTATTTAAATAGTGATGGAAGCATGGCTCATGATACAACTATTAATGGTTACTATTTAGGTAGCAACGGAGCTTGGACTACTGCACCTACATCAAGTTCTTCGGGAAGTGTTACCGGAATTTCTTATACTGAACTTATAAACAGAGTCGAATCTTTGGGATTTGTAAATAAAAAATATTATTCTACATCTGATGTTGGGGATATAGCTGGTTACGATTGGGATTGGAAAGATTCTATGTGTGGAGGTATAGGTGTATACGATAAAGGTGGATTTGTAATTCAACTTCGTAAAAATAACACAGAATACCATAAGGCTGTACTCCAAATATTTAATTGGTTATTGCCTACACAGGGTAATGAATTAGATAGAATTCTTGCTACAAACCCTCAAAATGAAACTTTAACTATGGATGGAAGAACAGTTCAAATAATTATGTATGCAGATGCTATTAGTGTTGTTATATCAGGATAATGATTCATTGCGTTGCAATGATAGGGCACTTCGCTTAAGGTTCGCACTTACATGCAGGAGTAAAGGATAAAATTAAATTATATAAATATTTACAGGTAAAGGGTGAGAAAATAGTGAAAATAAGATACATAGCTACGACATTAGCTATAATGTCATTAATAATATTAACACCAAATAAAAATGCATACGCTTCAAGCTACTGGACTCAAAAAAATGGAAGCTGGTACTACCTTAGTGATAGTTCTAAAATTATGACTGGATGGGTTAAAGATGCTGGTAAATGGTATTATCTTGGAACAGATGGTAAAATGCAAGTTGGATGGATTCAAGATGGTGGAAACTGGTATTACTTAAACTCTGATGGAAGTATGGCTCATGACACAACTATTAATGGTTATTATTTAGGTTCAAATGGTGCTTGGACTACAGCTCCTGCATCAAGTTCTTCTGGAAGCGTTACTGGTTATTTCTTATTCAGAACTTTTAAATAGGGTTGAAGGTTTAGGGTTTACTGATAGACAATATTTCTCAGCTCAAGAAGCCTATGGAGATTATGGTTCTGGAACAGCGTTTATGTGGAAAGATAATACTTACGGAAATATTACCATATATGATAAAGGTATGTTTAATGTCCATTTAATTCAAAATAACTCAGAATTCAATAGAGCCGTTAAGCAAATATTTAATTGGTTGCTACCAACACAGGGGGATGAATTAATTAGAATTCTTACTACTAACCCAACTAATGAAACATTAACTATGGATGGTAGAACAGTTAATATTACGCTTACTGATTCTTCTATTGGAGTTACAATTGAAGGATGAAATTAAACTATATAAATTTTTATAGTAGAGGGTGAGAAAATAGTGAAAATAAGATACATAGCTATGACATTAGCTATAATGTCATTAATAATATTAACACCAAGTAGAAATGCATATGCCTCAAGCTACTGGACTCAAAAAAATGGAAGTTGGTATTACCTTAGCGATAGCTCTAAAATTGTGACTGGATGGATTAAAGATGCTGGTAACTGGTATTATCTTGGAGCCGATGGAAAAATGAATATTGGATGGATTAAAGATGGAGGCAATTGGTACTACTTAAATAGTGATGGAAGTATGGCTCATGATACAACTATTGGTAGCTACTATTTAGGTAGTAACGGTGCTTGGACTACAGCTCCTGCATCAAGTGCTACTGGTATTTCTTATTCAGAACTTTTAAATAGAGTTGAAGGCTTAGGCTTTACTGATAGGCAATCTTTTTCAGAACAAGAATCATATGGAGATTATGGTTCCGGAACAGCTTTTATGTGGAACGATAATACGTATGGAGGTATTACTATTTATGATAAGGGTATGTTTAATGTTGACTTACTTCAAAATAATGCAGAATTTAATAGAGCTGTTAAACAAATATTTAATTGGTTGCTTCCAACTCAAGGTGATGAACTAATAAGAATTCTTACAACTACAGCTCCTAAAAATCAAACATTAACCATGGACGGTAGAACAGTTGAAATTGAAATATATGGTTCATCTCTTAGTATTACAATAAAGGGATAAAATTAAGACTGAAGGTCTTAGGGTGCTTCGCTCAAGGAGGATGAAGACCTTTGGTATTAGATTTAAGGATAAAAAGAGGACTAAATTTTTGAAGTTTAGTTCTTTTTTTGTATATAAAAAAGAACTAAATAAAGATGATTGAAGAACCTAAATATACTCAAAGAAATGTGATTGTATTATTGTGTAAAAAGTGTAATATATAATTAATAATTTAAAAAACAAGATATAGAAAGCGAGGATTACATGAGTAAATTAAATGAAAAAAGAGCATCTAAATTAAATAATTATTATTCTTTTGATGAGGATATAATAAAAAAAGCAGATGAATATATAAGCAGTTTTACTAAAAATTTTGAAGATAATAGTATTCAAATAAATATACCTACGGATATAGGCATGAATAGTATTGTGGTATACCCAATGTTAAAGCAATTAGAAGAGTACTATAATGAAGAAATATGCATTTCTTTAGGTATTGTACTTGCACTATTAGAATCTAATAAAGAGAACCTTAGAATAAAATCATATCATACAGAAAATTTACTTTTTAGACTAATCTCAATATGGGATTATTACTATAATATAATTAATCAATATTTAAATCTTGAGATTCCAGTAGATAATATTGTTAAAAAAGAAATGATAAAAAGATATTGTACAAATATTGATTTTGTGAAAGCTGGTACAATTACTAAAGTAGTTCAAAAGCCTTTGCCAATAGAAAAACAGCAAGAGATAAGAAAAGAATGTAAGGATATTAGAATTTTAGGAAAAGACGTATTAATAAATAGAATGAAAAAAGAATTTGATTTAACAGATAGGTTTGAGAAAATAATTAAGTTAATGAATTCTAATGAAATTAAGAAATTAAAAAATATAAGGAATCAAATTATACACAGAAGAACTTTAGGAGCGAAAATATCTATTGATTCTGGTTGGCTTGGTGGACAAGCAATTTCAATTAAGAATAGTGGATGGATTGACTTTAAGGAATTATCTAAATTAATAGAAAAAAATGTTGAGATAATATATGAAGCTATAAAAATATTGCATGAAATAATCTTTTTAGATGAGTGGCCAAATTCTATTAGAAATAAGGGAAATAAATTTTTCAAATTAAAAGTAAAATGTGTTAGGTGCAAAGAGGAAAGTATAGTACCAGAAACTAAAATTAAGGAACCAGAAGGCATTGTTTGCCCAAAATGTTGGAAATTTGGTGTGGAAATTATTGAAAGAATTGTTACTAATGAATATAATTATGAAAATAGTTTTATTAAATATATTAAAGGAATATCTGAAAATATTGATAAGATATAAAATAATGAAGGTTAAAACTTATTTATACTCGTCATTATAAAATTTCATAAAATAATATAAATTAAAATATTATTTTAATTTATATTAGAGCGATTACAAACTATCATAAATAATAAAAGAATATAAAATTTTGTGAAAATTTATATTAATAAAGTAATGGTTATTTACATAATTTGCTGATAAAATATAATTGACAAAACAATTACATACATTAAGCTATTTAAAACAGTAATTACCCTATCTATTGTTTTAAATCAGTAGAAAATAAGAGCAACAGTTAATGTGCTCTTATTTGCTATTTAGAATTATTTCTATCTTTTATTGCTTGTTTATGTTTAAGCCTTTCAATAACCTGTTCTTTTATATAATTTGCTTTTTCGGGAATACCTAATTTGTCAAAATTATTATTTGAATCTTCCAATACATCTATCAATAAGTCCAATAGCTTATTACTACAATGTACACAGACAGCAATATCAGTATTACCAACCCAATTACCACCATTATTTATAGTTGCATCACAGAAAAAACATGTTTGAAGACCAAATTCTGTGTTTAATCCTTTAAAATTATTTTCACTTATTTTTGCCATTTTAGCATACCTCCATATTTTTTAATATTGCCAGATTAGTTAGAATTGTAGGCTCAATTTTAACTATCTTATCATTAGAAATCATTAAATATATCAATAGATATCCATTCAAATTATTATTAAAATCATTACTTTTTATAATAATATAATCACTATTAAATTTATTCGTTGTATTTTTAAATGAAAAGTGCGTTTGGTTATCAAAAATTAAATTAATAGAATCTAAAATTTGATTAAGTAGTAATGTATAACTATTAATGTCTAATAATTTTGTATCTGTGTTTAGTAATTTGTCATTAAGCTCTTCTTGTATTAAATATAATTTTTCTTCTATCATGTTATGTTCTCCTGCCTTTAATATTTTGCATACTGAATTATAGTAAAAGTAATGAAATTTAATTACTAAATAATGCATGATTAAAGGTATGAGCTTTAGAATTATAGATAGTACAGAAAATAATATATATAGTGCACAAAAATTTTTTATTTATCTTTTCAAATTTATAGAATATAAAAACTATAAATTTGGAGGAAAAATAAAAATATGGTACCAATAGAAGATATACAAAAAATAAAAACAATTAATATAAAAAATTTCTTAGAGCAAAGTGAAAAGTTTACTTTTACAAAAGAAAATAAAGAATATTATAGATGCGAGCAACATAGTTCATTGGTTATAAATACTGATAACAATTTATATAAATGGTATAGCCAAAATCAAAATGGAGATATTATAAATTGGGTTATGAATAATATAACGAATGGTAATTTTGTAGAAGCTGTAAAATACTTATCTGGGGAAAAATATAATGAATATATTACAAATAATTTAGTAGAAGTAAGTAAAAAGTGTACTGGATTAGAGGATAATACCCCTTTAGATATCAAATTCAGTAAAAGTATGAAGAATACATTTGCTTATTTAAACAAGACCCGATATATAGATAATGCAATAATAAATAAGTTTGTTAAGGAACATTTAATAAAACAAGATGAGAGAGGAAATATAGTATTTTTACATTTAAATGAGCAAGGTGAAATAGTTGGAGCTGACCTAAATGGAACTAACACATATAAAAGGTTTAAGGGTGTTGTTGGAAATAGTAATCCTAACTACGGATGGTCAATAAAAGTTGGGGAAGAAGTAAAAGAAATATTTGTATTTGAAGCTCCAATTGATTTAATATCATATTATCAATTGTTTCTTAATGAAATGGATAATGTACTATTATTATCTATTTCTGGCTGTGAGAAGATAAAAGTCATAAGAACATATCTAAACATGAATAAAAGTATTGAAGTTATAAAAGTATCTGTAGATAATGATGAAGCAGGAAATCACTGTTTAAATAACATTATTAACATGTATGGCGATTTCTGTATAATTGATAATAGAGAAGCGTTAAAAGCTAATAATCTAAAGGATTTTAATGAGCTATTATCAAAAGAGAAAAGTAAACTATAAAAGCAAATGGAAATAAAAAATAATATTTAAATGAAGGCTATGAAAATTAATTCAAGCCTTTTATTTTTGACAACATTTTATGGTTGTATTACTTTTAGTTTAGAAATATATATTTAATTAATTTGGTCAAAAAATAGCTAAAATAGCATTGATTTTAATGAAAAAAGCTATTTTTTAAGTGCTTTTTGCTTAAAAATTGATATAAATTCATTATTTTTAGTATTGGAGATAAAAGTTCAAACTATAGCATTAAATTATGTGTAACAGTAAACATAGAAATAAAGAAAATTTTTTCTTTCCGTTTGCTATTAAGTTTATGTTTAATATAATCAAGCTCTACTTTAAAGTATTTTATTGACGCATAGCAAGTAATTTTAATAACAATGTATGTAAATTAACAGTATTTGAGATTAATAATACATTTAAATTAATTGATGTATAGAGTTGGATAAAAATAAATTACAATAATAATTTATTTTTATAATGTACTTTAATAAAGCAAAATATGTACTGTTAATATTATATGACTTATTGATTGTACATTTTTTACATAGCGTATATTTAGATTATTTTATATACTCAAATATGAGAAGAGATTTACCTATATAAATATGAGTTAATAATAATAGAATTACATTATTAAATAATTCTATTATTTCAAAACAATACAATAGGCTAATTAAAGTTTCAAAATCTAATTTATTTATTTTATATTAGGTATTGTTCGGTTTATAAAATAAGGAGTTACAAATGGCTAAAAATAAAGAATCAAATTATGGTGGGCAATTAAATAATAAGACAAAAGATATAGTTGAAAGAATAGGAAAAACAGTCAATATAGATAATAAATATAAAAAATATTTTGATGTAAATAGAGCTGATATAAAAAAGGAAATAGCGTTAAATAAAGAAGTAGAGAATGTAGAAGAGGCTAAGAAATTAATTAAAAAATTAGATTTCAGAGATATTTTTGGAATAAAAATTGAATTATATGATACCTTTAAGTGCGATTTTATAAATGAAGAGATAACGATATATTCTGTAGCTGATACATTTAAAGATGCAGAATATAAATTGAGAGAAGACGTTAAGGAGCTTAAAGGTAAAGAAATAATAGATGAAGCTATAGAAGAAAGGTTTAGAAAGTATTTTTATAAAATAATAATAAAAGGGGAACCGGCAATAGCAGAGATATATCATAATGATAAAAAGGGAAATATTGTTCTTAATGTTGGGAGCATTAGTAATGGAGTAATAAGAATATGCTATTCTTTAGATATTTTTGATTTGTATCAGATATTTATGCATTGCGATTATTATGAAGCTTTAGAAGGATTATGTGAATTAGCAGATATTAAAGTTATAGAGTTTAAAGATGTTAAAGATAAGTATAATAAGAACTTGAGTTTTATAAGTTCAGGAATAGAAAAAAGTAAGTATCCATATTTATATGAGGTATTGGGAAAACATTTAGCTAAGGTAAGATTAATTTTAGAGGAGAGTATAAGGAGCATATACACCCATAAGCCAGATGTTAATGATAGATTGTCATTTTCAGCTTCAATTAGATATTTAGCAGAAAGAATAAATATGGGCTTAGCTACGGTACAAAATTGTGTTAGTGCACTTTTATTACTTGGCTTTTTAGAGAAAACAAAAATATCTGCAAATAATTTTAACGATATTACATGCTTTTATATTCCAGAATATGATGAAAATTTACTAATAAATGCTGATAATATTGCTAAAATAATGCTTAATACAGAAGAAAATAACAATAAAATAACAGTTTCAAAATGTAGTGAAAAAGATTGCTTAAAAAAATTCGGAGATGTAATTACTAAGAAAATATTTATCAGGTAAATATAATTAAGAGTTAATCATGCAATTTTTATATGGTCAAAAGTTTCCTATAGTGCAATAATATTTTTATTAATAACTATTTAAGCACTATAGGAAAGGTTTGAGAAATATATTGGTGATATACAGTATTAAAATTAAGGAAAACATAATAAGAAAATATAGTATTTCAAAAGAAATTGCTGGAGATATAGCTGAAGATTATTTAGAAAATTCTGTGGAAGTTATAGAGAAAAAGGGATACTTGCTTGGTCATTATGATATGGAATTTAAAGAAATCAAAAATATTATTGATAAGCACAGCAATAATATTGATAAGGAAATCGACTTGATTAAAGCATCCATTATTTATGCAATAGAAGATGATGCTAAAAATAATGGAAATGTATTTATGTATTTAGATATCTTCGAGAAGAAAGCTAAGAAGTTGTTAGCAAAGAAAGTTAGTAAAGAAAAATTTAACAAAGCATTAGATGAATTAAAAAGTGAATCTGAAATAATAATTGAAAATAATTATAATGGGAATTTATGTGTATATATAAGTAGATTGTATAAGGCAGAGGTAGAACTTGCTAATGCTTTGGCTGAGATTATAAATAATAATAAGGAAATAAATGATGAAAGAATTGAGAAATTTATTGATGGATATAATGAAATTAAATTAGAGAAAAAACAAAAAGAAGCCATTGCAGTAGCTTTAAAAAATAATATTTCTATAATAAATGGTATGGCTGGAACAGGGAAAACTACAGTTATAAAAGTAATTATTAAAGCTATGAAAAAGATATTCGGATTTAATAAAATTATGATATTGGGATATACAGGAAAGTCTGTACAAAGGGCAATGGAAGTCACCAATTTAGAAGCTGAAGGAAATACAATACATCGGTTCTTAGGCATAGATGAGAATGGAAAAATAAAACGGAATTCTAAAATTAAGTTAGATGTATTAATTTTAGATGAGAGCAGTATGGTTGATGTAACTTTAATGAATATGTTACTTTCATCAATAGAATGTTCAAAAATTATTTTTACAGGAGATTATGGACAACTCCCATCAATAAAGGAAGGTCAGATTTTTAAAGATTTAATTCTAAGTAATTTAATACCTACAGTAAAATTAGAAAAAATTATTAGGCAAAAAGAAGGTAATATTATATTAGAAAATTCTAAAAAAATTAACTTGGGTATTGGATTTGAAGAGAGTGATAAAGGCGTAAAGGAAAAGAAAAAGCAGTTTGAATTTGAAGAATGTGAGACTAAAGATATTAAAAAAGGAATTATTAAAACTATTGAGGGATTAATTAAAAATAATATAGATATCTATGATATTAAAGTTATGTCAGCAATTAGAGCAGGAGTTAATGGAGTAAAAGATTTAAATAACAAAATAATAGATAAATTCAATCCTATTAATGGCAGAGCGGTTAGCAAATTAGCTGTATTAGATAATGTAATGGCAGTGAAAAACAATTATGATAAAAATATTTTTAATGGTGAAAATGGAATCATAATTAGAACGGAAGGCGATAATTTCAAAGGTCTTAAAAAGGTTAATGTAAAATTCGGCGAAAACAAAATAATTGAATATAATGATGATGAAATTAATGAACTTGAACTTGCATACGCTACTACAATTCACAAGATGCAGGGAAGTGAGGTACCAGTAGCAATAATTGTGGTTGATAATGAAAAAGTATTGACTCGTGAATTATTATATGTGGCAGTTAGCAGAGCAAAAGAGAGAGTGATAATGATAGGGAATAAGGGAGCTTTTAATAATGGTTTGAAGATAACAGTTAATAGGAGTTCTATGTTAGTAGAAAGGATTCAAGATAGTATGAAAAAAGAATGGCTTAGTTAGGGGACTAAGCCATTCTGAATACTGGTTATTATATTTATTTAATAAGGGGTAAATAATAATGATTTAACTACTTTATGTTATTAGTATATAAAAGGATTATGGCAATAAGATGACAATTTAATATTTTTATTTTGAGATACTGTGATTTTTTATTGCAGTATTTTTTTGCTTAATAGAACACTTACTACTACCAGATAGTGCATATTTTTGTTATTAAAATTTCCCATGAAATCTATTATATAGTATAAAATAAAAAATTAAATTCAAGGAGAAACTTATGAACACTTATGAAAATATTAGTTACAAAAATTTTAGAAAAAAATATGCTTATCAAAGAGCTATGGAAGTAATAAAGGCTATGTCTGATTTAATTGGAACAATTGATAGCTTTGAAAAATCAAAATTCTTTAATAAGGGTATAAAAATAGCAGTTGAACTTGCTCAGGGGGAAGGCAACATATTAACTGTCAATGGTAAGGATTATCACTACAGAAGAGCCTTAATGTATACAATCCAACTAAAGAAAACAATAGAAGGTAAACTTGATATTGGAGAGCTTAAAGAAAGTGATGTTACAAGAACTATATTAGACAATTTGCAGGAAGTTATTATACTTACGCGTTCTTATAGAAAAGTATTAAGAGAAAAAAATATAGTAGAAGAAATAGGAGAAAAATAGTATGAAAACTGTAAAAATTAGGGAAAAATTAGACGTAAAGAAGATTGAAGAAAGATTAGACAAGCTAAAAAATTTTAGAGAGCTAACTGCGTATAAAGTAGCTTTAGAAGAGTTTTATGCTAAACTATATGTTATACTATCCGAGTTACCTTTTTATGAACAATATGGAATATTCGACCAATGTTCAAGGAGCGCAGAATCAATTCTTGCAAACTTAAGTGAAGGAACGCAAAGTCTGTATCCTAAAACTGCCATAAATTTTTATAGTATAGCTTTAGCGACAGCAAATGAAACACAATGTTGGTTAGATATCATGTTAGTTAAAAAATATTTTTCAAGTGAAGATGAATATTATCAATTAAACGACTTGTTAGAGCAAGTGAAAAAATTAATAATATATTATATTAAAGATTTGATTCGTGAGATAGAATTATAAATGTATAAAAAGCGACATTAGTCGCTTTTTAGATTTAAATATATAATATTTGAATTTGTTAATACACTTTTCTGAAATATTCAAAAGCTGTTTCTACTTCAAATCCACATCTTTTATACAAATTAAAAGCCCTTTCATTTTCACTATTTACTTCTATCATTATTTTTTCTATGTTTTGCTCAATTAGATTTTTTAACATTAATTTAAGCATAGTTTTTCCAAAACCTTTCCCTTGATATTTAGGTATTATCCCAAAGCCAAATATATACGCTTCATCTTGCTCAAAGCTTATCCCACCTATTCCAATAAATTCTCTATCTAAAATCGCTAAATGCTGTATCCTGCATTGTGATTCAAAGGATTTGATTACCCTTGATTCAGCATTTTCGTAACTGTCATCAAATATTTGCTGTCTTAAGTTAATTAATATTTTGGAATCTTGTAAACTGGGTTTATATAATGCTATTTTATTTAAATGCTGATTTTGATAGGCAATATTTAGTTTATTGTATTTTAAGGAATACTCAGTAAATTCATAATTAGCTTCTAATTTTTTTATAACCGCTTTTCCATCTAACGATTGCGGTTCACAAACAAATAAAATATCTTGCACCTCATATTTTTTGAGCTCGTTACTTGCCTTTGTAAGTAGTGCTTTAAAGTACCCCTTTTTCCTATATTCTGGTAAAGTAAAGCCTGATATTTCAGCTTCGCTTTGAGTTGGAACAAACATTAGTAATAGACTTATCAGTTTATTATCTTCATAAAGTAAAAATAAACTTTTCATATCAGGTTCAAAGTTAAGAGAGCTGTCCCAAAAAATATCTCCTACTAATTTATCGTGCTTTTTACAAATTGATTCCAACTGTCTTATTTCTTTTATTGCTTCTTCGCTCGCTTTGCTAAAATCTCTGATTATCATTATTTCACCAATCTTTCATATTTCTTTAATTCTAAAATACTTTAAGTAATAATTTTGACTAACTATAATATCATCTACAGCTGTGACGATAACATTTATTTAGTAGTACAGCACAATTTTTTTCAATTGATTAAGAAAATATTATTCTTTTTTTAATAAATTATTAAATATCCTAATAATAATGGCACGCCCTACAACATTGCTTCCTTCTTGAATAGTTATTGCTTTTCCTTCCCATAGGCAATGAGGATATGCTTCAGGAGTTACAAATGTTATTGTACCCAACGCCGACTCACCATTGTGGATACATTCTACTCCATAATATTGATGAATTCCTGTTGTTAAATAATCTTCCTTAATCAAATGCTCAGGTCTATAGCCGTTATAAAATGGAGTTTTTCTTTTGCAAGTAATTATTGCTTCTATATCAGGTTCTATCATAATAGTCACCTTCTTTTAATTATATTCAAATTACTTTTAATGCGTAACGATTTATTTTGGTGTGCCAATTCCAAGTTATATATTTAGATATTATAATAATATATAACTTGTTACCAAATTGAAATTTGTTAATGGTATGTAGTTTTTTACAAATACCACCCATGTTCACGATGAAAAGCAGGTCCTTGTGGCTTTTTCCCTGCCCAATCTCTTTCGCTTTTAACCTTATCAAATAAATCTAAAATATTCTGAAACTTAATTCTCAAAGAATCATCATATTTAGGAGAGCAAAACTTCTGTCGTACTATTTCTCTTTCAGTTTCCCACTGACTATCCGTTAATTTTTTTATCCATGCAAGACTATATTTATGAGGTTCTTTATTGATAAATCCTTTATACATCCCATATCCGCCTACTACTAAACCGCTTAAACAAAGCATCAATTTTTTCTTTGCTTTTTTATCCATATAAATTTCCTCCATAAATTACTATTTGTCTTTGATAATAGAGATATCATTAATTCACAGTTAATTACTTTTCTGAATCAATTGTAACATATTTTGTAAGTATTATAGTATTTAATTTTTTATTCCCATTTGCTTTATATTTTAATGCCAAAAATCTAAATTTCATATAATAAACTTAAATCTAATAAGGTTGCCTAAGTAGAACAGCCACTTTATTCCAAACCTGTTATAATTAAATTATACTAAATGCAGATAAATTAAATACTATCTGCATTATTTAATAGGTTTTTTGAATTTGACAAAAAGAACAAGTGGCATATTCGAAAATGGCTAAAACAAAGGGATTTAAGGAATTTAATAAAAAATTGAGTTTTGAATTTGACATATTAGATTAAAATCATACATTTTGTAAGATTGGAGTGGTTAAATGAATGTAGTATCTCCTATTCGAGATAAAAAACAAATTGAAGGAATGAAAAATTATTTAAAAGGAAAAAACATACGTAATTACCTTTTATTCTCAGTTGGAATAAGTAGCTGTTTGCGTATAAGCGATATCCTAAAATTGGAAATTAGGGACTTGTGGGATGGTAGGAAGCCGAAGGAATTTATAGTATTGCATGAAAAGAAAACAGGTAAATATAAAAGATTCCCCATCACTAAGAATCTGAGCAAAACAATCATATTATTTATGAAAGAGTATGATTTGGAACAAGAAGAATATGCTTTTCAATCACGTAAGGGAATTAATAAGCCAATTTCACGACAGCAGGCATCATTTATTTTGAGCGAGGCCGCAGAATATGTTGGGATTAAAGAACCAATTTCAAGTCATTCTATGAGAAAGACATGGGGCTACTGGGCTTATAAAGAAAAATTCTCATTAGCCATCATCATGGAAGCTCTCAATCATTCTTCTATTTCTCAAACGAGGAAATATTTAGGGCTAACTCAAGAAGATTTAGATGATGTCTATTTGTCCTTAAACCTATAAAATTTAAATAAAAGGAGAATTTATGGTAGTAGAAATAAATAAAAGTGAAAAAATAACTTTGAGAGATTTAATAAAAACTATAATAGTGTCAGGAGCTATAGCAGGTTTATTTTTGATGTTCTTTAGGATAGCAACTGTCCAAGGCAATTCCATGGACAAAACATTAGCTAATGGAGATAAATTACTGCTAAGTACTACATTATATAAGATGGAGAAGCCGAAGTATAAAGATATTTTGGTAATAAAAAGAAATGATTTACCTGTTAAATTTATTGTGAAGAGAGTTATAGGTGTGGAAGGGGATAAGGTTAGAATTAAGGATAATCAGTTATATATAAATGATGAGTTAGTTCATGAAGATTATATAAGTGAAGAAATGCATACAAATGACCTTGAACTTACTGTTCCAGAAGGAAAGGTTTTTGTTATGGGAGATAATAGGAATTATAGTACGGATAGTAGAGTTATAGGATATATTGATTTAGAAGAAATTTATGGTAAAGTTATATTAGATAAAACACAATTAAGTATTTTTATATAAGTTATTAAATTGCTAAGTATGGAGATGAATGGATGAAAAGTTTGTTAGTGGGTAATGGAATAGATATACAGTTTGGGGGAAGCGATTATTTTAATGCCAATATTATAAAAAGAGCGATAAAAAATGTACAAAGTAAAAATTTTATATTAGAAGTATTTTCACAAGAAATATTAAATATAGTAAAAACACTATCTAATGAAGTAAAAAATATAGTGGAAGGATATTATGATAAATATGTTATAGGGTATGAAATTAATATATTAAATAATTTTAAAGATAGATATAATAATATAAATGGGAAATTGGAGCCTCATGATATTGGAATGGAGGATTATTTTTTTATAAATATTTTATTTTGTAGAAAGAGCAAAATATCTATGAAATCTCAATATCATCTTAAACAGTGTTTAAGGATAATTTTTTTAGATTCAATTTATAATAATGGGAAAATAAATAAAATAAAGAATGATTTCCCAATACGGTTAAAGGAGTTTTTTCAAATTTATGATAATATATTTACAACTAATTATGATAAGAATATAGAAAAATTTATTGGGAAAAGTGTACATTATCTACATGGAGCATTTCATATAAAAAGTGAAATATATAATCCTAATAGTTTAATAAATAAGATATCAGATGCGCCAATTAATGAAGCCGATATTATAGAAGGATATGATTACATTTATTCTAATGCACTTATGACATTTGCAGGTGAAGAGAAAGAACATCAAATGCAAGCAAACACAAAATCTAATGAAGTAATAGAGAAAATAATTCATAAATTAGAAACTAATGATGAAGCTAAAACAATTGTTGATAACTGGAAGCATAGTAATAATAAGACGGTAAAAAATATATATGAAATAATTAAATTAAGGCAAAATAGTTTCAATTTCAAACACGAAGAATATTATCCAATAAAGAATTTTAGAAATATCCAAGATAGTATAGATATAATAGGATTATCTCCTAATAATGATAGCCACATATTTGATAATATAAATAAAAATAATAATTTGACAAATTGCAATAACAAATTGAACTAATTTCTATTTATGAGTTAAACGCTTGAAGTTACTTGTATAGAATATATGTGATCTAAGTGTATTTCAAATAACTCTTCTGGAGTATTATAGTTAAGTATT
>Ga0209281_1000476_pt1 | contig 55945 bp, 48 predicted proteins | sample MedtruBG_FD_187514 | JGI IMG/M metagenome (GOLD analysis project Ga0209281, IMG submission 187514) | Root nodule microbial communities of legume samples collected from California, USA - Medicago truncatula BG (SPAdes) (version 2) | ecosystem: Host-associated > Plants > Roots > Nodule | place... | reverse complement strand
AAATTATTCCTGTGTATGTATTTGTCAAATGCATGTTATTTATTTGGCTATAAAGAGGTAACATTAAGATTTCAAAAGGTACCATCATAACAAATAATACGCAAATAAATAAGAAGTTTTTTCCTTTAAAATCATACATTGCAAATCCATATGATACGAATGCACTAACAAATAATTGAAGAGCAACTTGTACTATTGTTAAAAATAAACTGTTAAAAAACCATGTAAAAAATCTACCACTCTCCACAGTAAATAAAAGCACATAATTTTTTACTGACATCTTAGCAAGATTAATTGATACATCCATACCATTTGCTATTACAGTACCACCATCTTTGAAAGTGGAAATTAAAAGTGTATAAAAGGGAATTAGTAATACTAGCGCTATAATCGCAAAACATATAAATATTACTATTTTTATAGGTAAATTTTTCACATTAGTTGCCACATTTTTTGTACCTTTTGTACTTTTTTTACTACTTCTATAACTTATATTACTTTGCATACTAATCCTCCTTATCAAATGTTCCATTTAATTTTAATTGTATTAAGTTAATACCCATTCCAATAATAAACAATACTAACCCTACTGCTGATGCATATCCCATTGCATTTTTTTCAATACCTTGTCTATATAAATATCCTACAATTGTAAGACCTATGTTATTTGGTGAACTGTTGTTTCCCCATACCATATAACTTTCTGTAAACATTGAAAGACCTGCATATACAGATATAGTAAGTACATAAATTGATGTTGGCTTAAGTTGAGGTATTGTAACATATCTAAATTTTTGCCATACGCTTGCTCCATCAATATCTGCTGATTCATATAATTCAGCTGGGATGTTTTTTAATCCTGATAAGAAATATAACATGTTAACCCCAGTCCATCGCCAGCATGCTAAAGCTAATAATACAACAAATCCTGTAGTCCCATTTTTTAACCATTTAAATGGATCCATCCCCAAATTTGCAATAAATTGATTTGCCAGTGAAGTAGCTTGCTCTCCAAATGCAAACCTAAAAACTATACCTGCTACAACTACTGACGTCAAAGCTGGTAAATAAAATGCAGATTTGAAAAACTCTCTACCAACCATTAACTTGCTATTTATTATACATGCAAGTATCATTGGAATTGGAATAAGTAATATAATTGTCAATACCATATATTTAACACTATTCCACACTGCAACTAAGAAAATCTTATCTCCTAATAGTTTCGTATAATTTTGAATCCCAATAAATTTTCTTGAACCTGGCAATATATTTTGAAAACTCATTATTATTGTATTTATCATTGGAGAAATGAAAAAAATCAAAAATACAAGAATAAATGGCAAAATGAATACATACGGTGCTGCTTTTTTATTATATATAAACTTATTAATCATTACTTGCCGCCTCCCATTACACACTTAAATAGTACAAAGAAGCCATTTCATAGCTTAATTTTTATAAAACAGCTTCTTTGCATCATTGTTAAATAATATTATTATTTTAATTCATTTTCAACTTGTTGTTGTCCCTCATCCAAGGTTTGTTTTATGTCTTTATTATCTTCAAATATACTGTTAAGACCAGTTGTAGCTATAAAGGCACCAATATTTGGACTAGCTTCAGTTGATTTAATTAATTGAATTTCACTCTTCATATCATTTAATACATCAAATGGATTAGTTTTAAAGAATTTTACATATTGATTATCTTTATTATGAGTAATTTCTTTGTTAGTCCATATATCCATATTAGTTGGATCAAATCCTAAATCTTCCCATATAGCTTTAGTTCCATCTTCAGAAAGCTTTGCATATGCTAAGAATTGTTTAACATTATCTTTGTTTTTAGCATTCTTAGTTACGACTGTACCTGTACCACCATCACCTATAGAACGTGGATCACCTTTTTGGAATGTTGGTGGTGCAGCAATAGCCCATTTCCCTGCTTGTTCTGGCATATATGTTGTAAATCTTCCCATGAACCATAACGCTTTAATTACAACAGCATAATCTCCAGCATTAATTGCTGCTTCTGCATCTGTTGTATCAGGTTGTCCACCTGGAATTGTTGCAATAGCATGAGCGTTTTGCATATCTTTTAATTTAGTAAGTGCTTTAACCATTTGAGGACTATTTATTGCTGGTTTACCATCAGCAGTAGTATAATCAGATTTTTGTTCTCCTAGCATAAGTGATAATGTTGTACTTCCAGCTGTATCACATGTACCAAAATTTTTACCTGTTGCTTTATAATATTTTTCACCAGCTTTTTGGAAATCATCCCATGTTGCAATATTCTTATAATCAATCCCTGCTTTTTCTAAAAGCTCAGTGTTGTAATATGCAACAACTGCACCAACGTGTGTTGGTAATCCATATACTTTCCCATCTTTGCTATAAAGAGCAAGACGAGATTTTACTATCTTGTCCTTATAAGGTGCAACCACATCATCAAGTGGTTCTAACTGTGGCTCCCCCTTTAAGAAATTAGGGAATTTACCTACTTCTATATCACATATGTCAGGAGCACCTTGTCCGGACAGCAATGACGATTGTAATTTATTATGCATATCATCATAAGGCAGAACTGTAAAATTAATATTTAATTTCTTGTCTGGGTTTTTCTCATTCCATTTATCTAGCATCTTTTGGTAAAACTTCGCATGCATATCTACAAATGTCCACATTTCTAATTGATCACCTGAAGATGATGTAGTTGAATCCTTCCCACTATTGCTAGCACTAGTAGAAGCAGTATTACTACCGCATCCTATTAACATTGTAGCTGCAAGAGATGTCGTAACAACAACTGTTGCAATTTTTTTTAATATTTTTACACTTTTCATATAATTTACCTCCCATTTTTATAAATGAAGTTAATATATTACTGAACATTATTCCTTTATATAAAGTTAAGCTTATATGTATTTTAAAAGAATAATGACCAAATACAAAATATAATATTTTCATAAGTTCATTTTATACGTTTACTTTAAATATATTATGAATCATAGCTCTTTATTTTATATAATACTAAAATATATTATACTGTGACTTTTTTACAAAATCTAGCATTTTCTCAACTAATAAATCATTTTTTCATATTATTGTAATATAATGTATTTTTTGAACTTTAGTAACCCTTTTCATAAGTGCTATTTTTGTTTTTCGCTTTAACCTTATACATTTATTATATACGTATATATATTAAAGTCAACACTTTTATATTATATTTATTTAAAATATTTTAGTGTATTTTAAAATATAATACATTTATCCCTTATTACTTTAATAAAACTTGAAGTTAAATATTTGAAATGATATACTATTTTTAAACTTATATAATATAATTCTACACTCAAATTAATTATTATTGATTTTTATATACTTTCAAAACTATTAGAATAAAGGAGGTTGATTGTTATGAGAATATTTTCTCCAAGCTTCGTTCGTGAAGGTCCTAGTATAGAAAAAAATGAACCTCAGAAAAAGGGAATGTCACTATTTTTCCAACTGCTTATAGCTAGATTTTGGGATATAATTAAACTTAATATGCTTTTTATTATTTATAGTATCCCTATAGTTACAATAGGTCCAGCATTCGGTGCAATGACAACTATTACTATGTCAATGGTTGAAAATAAGCATATTTTTATTTTTTCTGATTTTCATGAAGCATTTAAAGCAAATTGGAAACAATCACTAATTTGTAGCTTTATAAGCTGCATAGCATTTATATTATTAAATATATCATTACAATTTTATTTTAAATTAGCACAAAATAATTCAATGTTTTATATAGTATTCTTTTTTTGTTTCTTTATTACAGTGCTATTCGGACTTGCCTGGTTATATATTTATCCTTTACTTACCACTGTATGTCTTTCATTAAAGGATATTTTCAAAAATGCTATTCTACTTAGTATAACATGCATTAAGAACACGTTATTAGGTGCATTGATTTACGGGATAATACTAGGACTTAATGTTTTTCTTTTTCCTTTAAGTCTACCACTTATCTTAATTCTTACATTTAGTCTTTTATCTTTTATTTCAAGCTTTGCAACTTGTAGTGGTATTAAGAAGTATATTATTAAATAAAATAACTTCACAATATTTTCCCTACAAGAATACTAAAAAGTATGAAGAAAACCAGTATATATCGATACTGGTTTTTCTTTATTTTTAAATTTATAATTAGTTTTCAACTCTTTTTCATCAGCTTTAATAAATTCAATCCTTTTAATTCTTTCTAAAATATGCTCTTTCTCTATCTTTATCTCCTGTTCTTGCATTATTGGATCTTCTATTGGATTAGTATCGATATCTTTTACTGCATAATGAACTACTCTATTAAGTTTAATTTTTTCCTCTCACATAACATGGCACTCATTCTTATCCACTTTTTCCCTGACTTGACTTGTACTATCCATAAATTAGAATTTATGATAAACTTATCTATGCCTATCTTTATACTTAATTACATATCATAGTAATATATAAATTAATTATTCGCTATTTTATTTTAATAACAGGAGGAAAAAGATCATGAAAAATCTAATGAAAAAGTGGAATCAATTAAGTCTAGTAAAACAAATAATTATAGGTTTAATTATTGGTATTTTATTAGGATTAACGATTCCCGACTCAGCAAAACCTATTGTCATTTTAGGTTCTTTATTTGTAGGTGCTTTAAAAGCTATTGCTCCTATATTGGTATTCTTCTTGGTTATGTCAGCCATCTCTCAACACAAGAGTGGTCATCAAACCAATATGAAATCCATTATTATTCTTTATCTTTTGGGAACATTCTTAGCTGGGCTTATAGCCGTTATAGCAAGCTTTATTTTCCCTGTAAGTTTGACACTTACAGCAGGTACTGAAAATATGTCAGCCCCTGGAGGTATTACAGAGGTTATTAAATCATTACTTATGAACGTGGTTGATAATCCAGTAAAGGCTCTTTCTAGTGCAAATTATATTGGAATTTTGTCTTGGGCAGTACTTCTTGGTTTTGCTTTAAGAAATGCACCTGATACTACAAAAACAATGATTTCTAATTTTTCAGATGCAGTATCTCAAATAGTTAGATGGGTAATAAGCTTTGCACCACTCGGAATCATGGGACTAGTATTTGATGTTATTGCTACAAATGGAATTGGATCTCTGCTTAGTTATGGCCAATTACTTGTAGTTTTAATTGGTTGTATGATCTTTGTGGCTCTTGTTGTCAATCCAATCATTGTATTTTTAACTATTCGTAAAAATCCATTTCCACTTGTACTTATGTGTTTAAGAGAAAGCGGTATTACAGCCTTCTTTACACGTAGCTCAGCTGCTAATATTCCAGTGAATATGAGTTTATGTGAAAAGCTAGGTTTAGATAAGGATACATATTCAGTATCAATTCCATTAGGTTCTACCATTAATATGGCTGGTGCTGCTGTTACCATTTCTGTATTAACCCTTGCAGCCGTTAATACTCTTGGCATTCAAGTGGATATAGCTACAGCAATAATCCTTAGCGTGCTATCAGCTGTATGTGCTTGTGGAGCTTCTGGTGTAGCTGGTGGTTCTCTATTACTAATTCCTCTAGCATGTAGCTTATTTGGAATTTCAAATGAAATTGCTATGAAGGTTGTTGGTGTAGGTTTTATCGTAGGTGTTTTACAAGATTCTTGTGAAACAGCACTTAACTCATCTACAGATGTGCTTTTCACAGCAGCAGCTGAATTTCGTAAGTGGCGTAAAGAAGGAAAGGAAATCATCCTTAATAAATAACTAAATAAAACTATATTTTTCATTACTTAATAAAGTTTTGAGTGATTCGCTTATATGCAAGTCAAATAGCCTCCACCTTAAATTTAAAGTGGAGGCTGTTTTATTTATTTCTCAAGTCCATTCAAGTATTTGGTAAATTTGAAAATCACTATAAAATTGAATATAAAAATCAATATCATTTATTGATCCATTATTAAGTAGATTCTAAAACATTCTTTTTTATTTAATGATTTTAATTCCAGTTCTTGCTGGAATATTATAGTACATATATTTAGCATCCTCTAAAGAAAGTCTAACACAACCATGAGATACTGCTTCACCTAATCGACCATCTATAATTTCTCCATCTTCATCATAAATTAAACTATGAAATAGATAGTTCCCGCTTATTTGTGTAAAGTATTTCACATATGTTTCATCTATCTTTAAATTTTTGCCTCTTAATCCACTGTAAAAATTCCCTTCTATAGTCGGACTATCAGGTGATCCTATGTTACAAGTGAATACTTTTATATTTACCCAAGAATTATTCTCCATATGATAAATATACACTTGTCTTTGAGATTTACTTACAGCTATAAAATAATCTGTATCTGAATTTATTTCTTTTGAATTTAATTCAGATTGTATTATTTCATTTACGGTCTTTTCCTTAACTATTTTCGTTCCATTTTCAATCTTTGAATTTGTAGTATTTGACGGTTTATCATAAATACTTAGTAATTTTGCTGACGTCTGTTTACCTACAATACCATCTTGTTTCAAACCATTGTTAGCTTGATATTTAATTATGGCATTATAAGTTTCTAATCCAAATAATCCATCCTCCTTAATATAATAACCTCCAAGAGAATTCAACACTCGTTGTATACTCCTTACAACGTCACCACTTGAACCTATAGAAATTACTTTTTCACTTTTCTCTAATGTAGATATTGTAGCTGTACTCTTATTAGTATTATTGGAATTATTTATAGTTGAGGCATGAGCGTTTGTTTGCATACCACAACTTATTATAATTTCTGCGACTGCTACACTTAAAATTGTTTTTTTCATTTTATTATTTCCTTTTCTCTTCTGTTCTTTTATTTTTTATCCCCTATATAGTTCGTAATTCTATTATAAAATCTGACAAAATAACTAATAAATCAACATATTTTTTAAATTATAAAAAAAGAGTTGCCATTAACAACTCTTTTTGATGAACTCTTATAATTTATTTAGCTAATTATTCTTACTTTTATCTTTATTTTGTGAGTTTGAATTACCATTGTTAGTATTTTCTGATTTTGAAGAATTACTGTTGCCTTGTGAATTTGCATTATTATTATTTTCTTTTTCAATTGTAATTGCTGCATTACTATTTTCTTCTTTTTTATAATTACCGTTATTACTATTATTATTATTAGAAGGATTATTATTTTCTTCAGTGACTACATCAGAATTTATGTTACTATCAGTATTCGTTTCCTCCGTCTTATTATCTTTTCTTAATTCTATAGCTTTCTTTTGTATGTCCTTTACAGAACTATCTTTATAATCTTCTACCGTTATAGTTTTATCTAATTCTTGAAGCTTTTGTATAAGATTTAATTTACCAGGTGTTATTCCAAGTTTTCTTGATTCATCTCTTCTTGCAAGAGCTACATTCTCAGTTTCAATATCTGCTTCAACATGATTATTATTTAGTGTTTTATCAGCAACTTCTTTTAAAGATTCATCTAATTTTCTTGCAACCTTTTCTTTGTCTGTAGATGTAGTGATTTCAATTGCAGATGAACCATCTTCTTTTATATATCCCTCCGAAATTGCATTTGAAACTAGTTTACTAATAGCACTATCAATATGAGAATTTGTTAAATCAGTACCTTCTATTATTTTTTTACCATCATCATTATAAGCTTGAACTGATACTACTTTATCAAAAATATTCACACCTAATTCAACACTTGGATTAATATCCATACTAACATATGCTACAGGCGTTGTAGTATATGCATACGCTCCTCCACCTGAACTTAAAATGGTACAAACTGCTAGTGCTAAAGCTATCTTCTTTTTCATAAAAATTCCTCCTAAAATATTATTTATTTCTTCTATAATTGTAGTTTTTTTATTATAATAGCTAGTTATTAAAAATAATTATGCATAAAAACTAACTTTCAAACCAGTATTCTTAGAAATATCTCTTAAACTTTGATTTAAAGAGTATTTTCTTGTAATTATTTCACTATCAGATTCATCCAAAGACTTTATATCATCTATTAATTGTGAATTACTCTCTTTTAATAAGATCGAACGTACTACATCATCTGATATGATATGTGAATCATCTATATCAATTTGATTATTATTCTTATTTCTCCTATACGCATCTACAACTTTTCTTTTTGCCATAATTGCTAATAGCACTTTGTTAAAATTACTTTGTGAATCAATTCTATCTTTGTAATTAAATACTTCCCAAAATACATCACTTAGATATTTTTCTATATCTTCTTTTGTATATTTAATTGAAAGTTCATTAAATACTAATTTGTAGATAAACGGAATATAGTTTACCATAATCATTTTGTAATCTAACTCAGGTTGCTTATGTAATAACTCAAGTACTTTAATATCAGAAATCAAAATATACCTTCTTCCTATGAAATTTTATTTAAGGTTATAACACAAAATAGACTAGCATATTGATTTATTGTCTTATGAATATACCTTATATAATACATTTCGTAATTCAATCAGAAAATCCGACAAAATAATAATAAATTAAAGAATTTCTTTAATTTTTATGAATTTTACTATATTGTGTAAATGTTAGTATCAACTAAAAAATCACCAAAGAGGAACAATACTTATTGAATGAAAATGAATTAGTATGAATATTTAATTGTGATTCAAGAACAAAAGATTATAATCATGCTTTTCTTGAAGCAAATTTTGCGCTTAAAGTAGTAATTCTTATTTAAGAAAGCAAAGATTTTAGAAAACATAACCTCATGAAAATACAACTTATGGAGAGAACGTATTTGAGAATCGTTGGGATTTAGAATTATAAAATTTGTGCTATAGCTCTTATATTATTATATTCGCCTAAAAATCCTATTTTAATGGAACTATAATATAAAAAAATTCACATTAAAATAGAATTTTTATTAAGACTCTCTACATTTCAAGATCTTTATTCTTCAATAAATTTCACTAATTCTTCGTTAAATTTCTCACTCTGGTCATAAAAAGATCCATGACCGCTGTATTTAAATGGTACAAGCTTTGAATTTATGATATTTTGTTCTTGTACTTGTCCTAGCTCAAAAGGTACAACTTTATCATGAATGCCATGAATAATTAAAGTTGGAACATTTATTGCTCCTAGATCAGAAAATAATACTTCATTTATCCAAGTATTTGCAATGGCTGCAGTTGCCCAACCTGCTGCCTGTAATCCCAATTGGAAGAACCAATTTGAGAAGGCTTCACTTATATGCTGATAGAAAAATATATCTCCGAAACCCTGCAACATTTTAGGACGATCAGCATATGTTCCTTGAATAATTTGTAGAACAGTTTCTTTTTCTAAACCATAAGGAAAATTAGTACGCTTTATAAGACTTGGTGCCGCCGCCGCAAAAAGAGCAAGTTTTGATACACCATAACCTTTATGGCGAGCCATGTATCTAATCGCTATTGCTCCTCCAGTTGAATGTCCTGCCAATGTAATATTAGATAATTTAAGCGTATCAATTACATATCTAACATCGTCTGACAACGAATCATAATTATAACCACTATAAGGCTTATCTGAATCGCCGAATCCTCTTGTATCTATTCCAATGCATCTGTATCCCCTCTTTGGAAGCTGATTAAATTGATATTCAAACAACTTATGACTTCCAGGCCAACCATGTAGAAACAAGATTGTATTATTGCTTTCAGTGTTTATATCTTCTACATAAATTTTCACATTAGGATCTACTTTTATATAATAACCCATTTATAAACTCCAATAAAAAATTACTATTATTAATAGGTTATTCTCTGAACATAAATTGGTGAATTATTAAGCTGATTCTTAAATACCATTCCTACACATACATAAAAATTTTATTTAATAATCAAGGATGTTTATTATGAAAATTTTTATTTTACCGCTACAGGAAACAGTTTATTGATAGATGTTTCTTAAAGTAAAAAACTTAATCATAAAAGTTCATTATTAGATTCCTTTATGGCTACTTGATTTAAGAAGGTAGCAAAAGTAATTCCTAACTTTAATTCAGTAAAAAACTTCTCAAATAATATACTGCCCCAAATAGAAATATCAATTTAGAAACAGTATATTAATTTATCATTATATTTAACTGTATTAGTTGCTGAGTTTTATTTTTTTAAGTTTTGAGTTAAAGCCCCATCAACAGAAACCTCTTTCTTTATTGATGTTAATTTCTATGATTTTGTTTCACTTTCAGCATACTCTTTCCATGCTCCATTATCATATATCATTTTGCTTCCAGCAGGTAAACTTAATCCCTTTTGTCCTGAGCCTGGTACTTGATTTTTTCCATCCGTAAATATTACCTTTGCATCTTCCCATCCTTCTGGCAATGTATAGCTATATAAACCATCACCTTCTAATTTCATAGCTATACCTGGCCATTTTGAGACTTCTTTAACTTTGTTTGAACTATCATTATAAACATATATTTTTAAATCTCCCCATCCTTGCGGTTTTTGACAATATACTGTAGATGTTTTTGTAATAGGTTTATCTATTTTAGTATAAGTGTAATTTTTTGTATCTGTAGTTTTTCCATCAGTTACTTTTAAGGTAATTTTGATTTGATCTCCAGCAGAAGCACTTTCTCCTATTGTAATTACATCTCCATCCTTATATGATTCTTCACTTCCACCATTGATTGAATAAGTTGCTGATGTTCCATTTTTTACGCCTAAAGTTAACTTTAAAGGATCAGTAAATGAACAATCTCCCTTTGAAATTGAAGCTTCCGGCTTAATATTAACTACACCATATTCTGCCCAAGTGCCATTATCATATAACATCTTACTTCCAACTGCTAATTGTAAGCCTTTTTGCCCTGAACCTGGTAATTGATTTTTTCCATCAGTAAATATCACTTGTGCATCTTCCCATCCTTCTGGTAGTGTATAACTATATAAATCATTTCCTTCTGATTTCATATCTACACCTGGCCATTTTGCTACTTCTTTAGCTGGTTGTCCATTTTCATTGTAAACATAAATTTTTAAATTACTCCAACCTTGTGGCTTTTTGCAATATGCTGCAGAAGTTTTTGTTATAGGCTTATCTGTTTTAGTATAAGTGCACTTCTTTGTAGCTACTGTTTTTCCATCACTTACTTTTAATTCTACAGTAATTTGATCACCCTTTGAAGCATTTTGTCCTATAGTAATTTCATCTCCATTCTTATAAGCTACTTCAGTTCCACCATTAATTGAATAAGTTGCTGATGTTGCATTTTTCACACCTAAAATTAACTTCAAAGATTCACTAAATGAACAATCTTCCTTTGAAATTGAAGCTTCTGGTTTAAGATCAACATCATTATAATCTTTCCAAGCTCCATTTTCATATATCATTTTACTTCCATTTTTTAAACTTAACCCATCTCCTACTCCTGGTATTTGATTTTTTCCATCATTAAAGATTACTTTTGCATTCTTAAAGCCTTTAGGTAATGTATAGCTATATAAATCATTTCCTTCAGCTTTCATATCCATACCTGGCCATTTAGCCAATTCTTTTACGGGGCTTATACTATCATCATAAATGTATACTTTTATTGTTCCAAAATTTTGTGGTTTTTGGAAGAATACAGTAGATATAAAGTTAGGATCTTTCTTTGTATATATGCAAGTTTGAGTTGCTTTTCCGTCTGAATTAGAAGCATTTACTGTAATTGTTGTTGTCGTTTCATAAGGAAGATTTTGACCTATAGTTATTACATCTCCATTATTAAAAGTTTTTTCTGTTTCTCCATTTATACTATAAGTCCCATTCTCTGCATTACTTGCAGAAAGTTTTACACTTAATGTATCTTCATAATATTCACTTGAGCCTGGATCAATTGTTAAATCAGGTGAATTACTTCCTTTTTCAATTAAAATAACTCCATTTTTATCTGCAGTGAAAGTAGCCTTTCCATTTTGTACTGTTGCTACTGCTCCTGTGTATGCATCTCTTACTTTTGCTCCATCCGTAAATATGCCTAATACATTTACATCAGTTGCTCCAGATGCTCCTATTGCACATACTACTCTGTCTGACACACCATTTTCATTGTATATTCTTCCAAAAGTATATGGACTGCTAGATAAATCTTTATTTTTACCAGCACCTACTGATAAATGGTTATTTCTAAACTGCCCCAGTTTTTTCCAATGTTCAAGAGTAGTTGCAGCTTTACTGTTTGAATCATTAAGATCATTCCAATTCATAAAGGTACGATATGTTTGATCTTTGTAGTCACTTGAAAATCTATCAGTCCATCCAAGTGATCTTGCTGTTTCATCTCCATAGAATATTTGCACTGCACCTGGTGCTAGTAATAATGCGGTCCCTCCAGTTATTAGATTATTTCTATCATATAATACATCATCATGAGAAGATAAATAACTTAGTACATTAAAGCTACCATCAGTATCTTCATTAACTTTGCTTAAATCATCATACTTTCCTTGAATATTTGAAATTTTTGCATCTTTGAAACCAAAATTAATCATTGCACTAAAGCCAGCTTTTGTATAGAATGAATCTTTGTTAACTCCGTGTCCCCATGATTCTCCTACTGTCCAAAATTTTTCATTTGGATCAAGTACTTTACTTGGATTTTTAGCTTTGTATTCTTCAAAAGCCACTCTAGATTCTTGATTCAAAGCTGCCCATGAATCTAAATCTACATGATTTGCAGTATCACATCTAAAACCATCTATTCCATATTCCCTAATATAATCTGTCAGCCATTTTATAACATAATTTCTTGGAGTCTTTTTTAAATTTCTACTTTTAAAGAAATCATTTAGACTTGCCATTTCTTTATCATATCTGCCTTCTTTTTTCCATTTAGCTTCTAACAATGGTGGCAATCCTATTTCTTGTGTGCTTTCAGTTTTAATATCTGGTAACCCTGCAAGACATTGTTGCCATCCTACTCCTTCTTCAGTTTTAGGATATCCTGAATATCCAGCTGATGATCTTAAAAAGTCTGGTCCCCACCATTTACTCCATTTTGGATCATCTGTTTTATAATAAGTCCTTGCTTCTACAGCGCCTCCTACAAGATCTCTTAATGGACCATAATAGTAATTTTGCCAGCCTGATGCTAATGCTCCAAATCCATATTCATCTGCATCTTTCATTGTGGTATAGCCAACATGATTTAATACAATATCCATTACTACACGTATTCCTTTTTCATGAGCAGTATCAACAAAATTTTTGAAATCTTCTGCGGTTCCCATATTTGCGTCTATATTACTAAAGTCTAATGCCCAATATCCATGATATGAGTAGTATGGAAATCCCTTGCCATTCTTTTCTGAATTACCACCGGAATCGTTTCCTGAAGTGAACCCATGAATTTGCTCATAAGGTGCTGTAATCCAAATAGCATTAACACCTAACTCACTAAAATACCCTTCATCAATCTTTTTAGTTAATCCTTTTAAATCTCCCCCTTGGAAGGCACCAGGATTATCAGTATAACCAGCTTGTACATTTCCTTTTTGGTCTAATCCACGCCCATAGGAATGATCATTACTTGTATCCCCATTGTTAAATCTATCTGTTAAAGCAAAGTATACAGTTGCATCGTCCCAAGAAAACGTTTTCTTAAAGCTTGCACTTGTTCTATTTGGTTCAGCATAAGCTATAGAACCGTCATTATTAATATTTACCTTTAATACATTATTTGTATCATTATTCAAAGATTGATTAATATTATCTGTAGCAGCACTAGCTATTGTAGTACTAAATAGAGTAGTAAAAATTGATACTGATGCTATAAATTTATGAATTTTTTTTATTGCCATTTTCTTATCCCCTCATTTAAAATAGTCTATATAAATTACATACACTTACTCAACCGCTTGCATAAAATTTAACACGACCTCCTTTATATTTATTTGTATGATTATTTACATAGCAGTCATTCACGAAATTGTTATTACAGATATAGATTAACACCTATTACATATTATGTCAATGATTTATACAACAATATTATATCTCATTGTTCCTATAATATTGTTGTATAAATTAGATTGAAGTATATGATAATCTTTTTTTAACACCAATAACCATATTTCACATAAAAACAATAGTTTACCTTATATTAATTAAGTCTGATAATACAAATAATTATAGGTTTAATTATTTGTATTATCTTGGCATTAACTATTCCTGAAGCTGCAAAACCTATTGTCATTTTAGGGTCTTTATTTGTAGGTGCTTTAAAAGCTATTGCTCCTATATTGGTATTCTTCTTGGTTATGTCAGCCATCTCTCAGCACAAGAGTTGTCATCAAACCAATATGAAATCCATTATTCTTCTTTATCTTTTGGGAACATTCTTAGCTAGGCTTATAGCAGTTATAGCAAGCTTTATTTTCCTTGTAAGTTTAACACTTACAGCAGGTACTGAAGATATGTCAGTACCTGGAGGTATTACAGAGGTTATTAAATCATTACTTATGAACGTGGTTGATAATCCAGTAAAGACTCTTTCTAGTGCAAATTATATTCGAATTTTTTTTGGGCAGTACTTCTTGGTTTTGCTTTAAGAAATGCTCCTGATACTACAAAAACAATGATTTCTAATTTTTCAGATGCAGTATCTCAAATAGTTAGATGGGTAATAAGCTTTGCACCACTTGGAATCATGGGACTCGTATTTGATGTTATTGCTACAAATGGAATTGAATCTCTGCTTAGTTATGGACAATTACTTGTAGTTTTGATTGGTTGTATGATCTTTGTGGCTCTTGTTGTCAATCCAATCATTGTATTCTTAACTATTCGTAAAAATCCATTTCCACTTGTATTTATGTGCTTAAGAGAAAGTGGTATTACAGCCTTCTTTACACGTAGCTCAGCTGCTAACATTCCAGTAAATATGAGTTTGTGTGAAAAACTAGGTTTATATAAGGATACATATTCAGTATCAATCCCATTAAATTCTACTATCAATATGGCTGGTGCTGCTGTTACAATTTCTGTATTAACCCTTGCAGCAGTTAATACCCTTGGTATTCAAGTTGATATAGCTACCGCAATAGAGTCCTTAGCGTATTATCAGCTGTATGTGCTTGTAGAGCTTCTGGTGTAGCTGGTGGTTCTCTATTACTAATTCCTCTAGCATGCAGCTTATTTGGTATTCCAAATGAGATTGCTATGAAGGTTGTTGGTGTAGGTTTTATCCCCTTAATTCATCTACAGATGTACTTTTCACTGCAGCAGCTGAATTTGGTAAGTGGCGTAAAGAGGGAACAGAAATCACCTTAAATACAATATTAGAAGATGAGTTGAAATCAAGAGATGCTAAACATACAAAAGCATTGCAACCATTTACTTCTTATATAGTTGAAGATGAAAGAGTTATAACAGGGCAAAACCCTCAATCAACAAAAGAAGCTGCAGAAAAAGTATTGCAAGCTTTAAGAAAGTAAGCCAAGCCATACTTTTGTGAAAAGCACCTCGAAATGTTCGATAAAGATCTAACATTTGGAGGTGCTTTTTCAATTTCTATCTTCTAAATTACTGCTCACTATATTTAAATACAGCTTCAATATCTGCAATTATTTTATTTTCTCCAACTTCAATAGGTGTAGTTACACTTACATTTTTAAGAGTCATAGCTCCTAGTGGCGCTATTATTCCCCTCTCCTGTTCATTTATTTGTATTGGAATAATATCTAATTTTACACTGAGTTTATCAGCCATAACACTTGCTTTATTTTGAGCATCTGTAACAGCTAACCTTAAAGCTTCATAATAATAGGTATTTTGATCTGAAACAATAAAATTAATACCACTTACATTATTTGCACCATTTTTTACTGCAGCATCAATTATTTCACCTGCGAGATCAATATTTCTAATAAGAACTTTTATATTATTATTTACTTCATAAGCTCTAAAAACTTGCTTTCCCTCAATATAATCATAATTAGATCTAATATTATAATTTTCAGTTTGTATATATTTAGGTAATACTCCCATTCTCATAATACTATTTATAACTTGCTGAGTTGTATTAGCATTTTCTTCTTGTGCTATTTCTAATTGTGGATTTTCTGTTATAACGCCAATTATCACCTCTGCTGCATCTGGCTTTACGCTTACAGCTCCTTTCCCAAAAACTTTAAATCTATTATCACATTTATTTCTGGCATAATCATCTAAGCTATAATTATCACTATCTACTAATTTAAACATTATTTTTGTCCTTTTAAAAGAATTAACTACTTTATAATATGATTTTTTCTTATAAATGTCTTCAAATTATAGTATAAAACTTTCTATCTTTGTCCATAATAAAAAATATGTGGTGAGATTTTATTTATTGATAACAATTCTCGTCATTTTTTCACATAATAAACTTATGTAAGAATATATTTAATTATAGTCTAATCTATAATTAAATATATTCAAAAAAATTATACTGTAAATATTTTACAAAAGTGTTATAATCTATTAATAAGATTTATTATTTTGCATTAAAAACGTATCAAAGGAGAGTGGACAAATGCTAAACGTAAATATGTTGATGTGCTTATTAAGTTTTTTATTTATATTTAATAATTATAATATAAGCACAATAACACCATGTCAATCTTTAGTAACACAGGTTGCAGAAAATAATAGTATCGAAATGGTGCATAATGATAATAAAAATAGCATTAAAATAATTACAAATCCTATTACAGCACAATATGAAAAACTCAAGCAAAAAAAATTAGAAGAAAATTTAGAAAAAGAAATACAAATAAAAAAGCAGAAAGAAGAAAAGAAGAACGAACCTGAGTATAAAGAGTTTATACTCACTTTTTATACATCCCTTGAATGTGAAAATAGTAGTGCAGGTGCAGTGACCTGCCAAAATAAACCACTATCACCAGGAGGTGTCGCCAATAACGTAATTCCTCAAAACACTAAAATACATTTAGAAGGATATGGTCAAGTTGTTGTTAATGATAGAGGCTCTGATAAATATTTTGGTGTAGATAATAGATTAGATGTCTATATACCAAGAGAATCTGGGGAAAGTGATAGACAATATTCACGCAGAGTAAATAACTATGGGATACAGAAGGTTCAGGGCTATATAATTAAGTAGAAAACCCTGAACCTGTGCTAACTTTACTTCCTGATAAACCTAATTAAAAGTTTAAAATATTTAGTTCAGTATTATTCCCCATGTTAATATTTTAATTTAATGATGATTGTAGCTTATCAATACGAATATCATATGGATAATGGTCTTGCCTCATAGCAGATTTTAACAGTTTTAATTTTTATTCCTTGTGGAAATTTAAATACATTATACGGATCGTATTTTCTTTTTACTTCTTTTAGTTTATATAAATTTTCACCATAATATTCTTTTTCATAATCTTCAAGTTCTGCTGAAGGAAAATTAATATAAGCCCCTGTTGTAATAAGTTTTATATATTCAAACTTATCTTTAACCCATTCTATATTTTGAGGCGCATATTTAGACTCTTCCCAAACAGACTGTACCCCCATTATAAATTTTGCATCTCTATAATAAAAGGCTGTAGCATTCTTATCTTTGTCCATAACTGCTCCACCTAATCCATATAATGAAACAGCAGTATATATTGCTCCTTCTGCTCTAATACTTACTAAATTTATAATATCTTCAATATAACTTTTGCTAAAATCATTATATACAAATCTCCCTGAAGATTTATATTTTTCATATGGTGGATGGCTGTCTTGAATTATTCTATTTGCCTCTACTAGAGTAATATAATGTAAATCAAATATTCCATTTTTAAATACACTTTTCAATGGAGCTAAAATTCCACTCGCCTCTTCTTTACTTCCATAAAATAATCCTGTAATTTTGACTCCTCGTCCTTTTTCTTTGGAATTATATATTCCTATTTTCAAATTAATCCGTCTATCTAAATCTTTAAAAATATTTGTGCATGTTTCAAATATTTTAATTATTTCTTCTGTTTTATCTTCTATGTAATCAATGTCTATTAAAGTTGTCATTTTTATTTTTTCTGGTAATTTAAAGGTTATGCTAGTGATTACTCCAAAGTTTCCTCCACCAGAACCTCTACAAGCCCAGAATAAATCTTCATTAAAATTTTCTGAGGCAGCTATTATTTCGCCTTTATAATTCACCATTTCTACTTCAAGTATATTATCAGCAGCTAAGCCAAGTAACCTACTAGAATATCCCCAGCCTCCGCCTAAGACTAATCCCGCTACTCCAACTGTTGGACAGCCACCTCCCGGAAATGGATATTCAAATGCTCCTAAGGTTTCATAAATTTCACGATTTCTAACTCCACCTTGTATCGTAACTATATTTTTTTCTTCATTTACAATAATATTATTCATTTTGCTAACATCAATAATTACTATATCATTTCCAGTTGAATATCCTTCATAATGATGACTTCCTGATCTTATTCTAATCTCTAATGAATTTATCTTAGTCCAAGCTATTGCATTACTAATATCATTTTCATTGTTACAATAAACAATTACTAATGGATATTTTTCAATAGCTCTATTCCAAGCTTTTCTATCTTCTTCATAGCTAAAATCCTCTTTAGTTACAACCCGACCTGTTAATTTACTATAATCAAATTTCATCAAATTTTCACCTTCTCATATGTCTTTTGTTAGGGTTTACTATTCCCATATATCTTTTGTTTGATTTTACTATAGGAATTCAAAAATTGCTACTTTATATTCAGTTATTACAAATCAAAAATTAGCTTAACTAAAAAACTAAGTTGCCACTAAGTTTAAATAATTAGCTCATTTTTAATATACACTCTATATAGTTTAAAAATACCTACACCTGAATACGTAGTGACATCTTAATTCTACTAAAGAATTAAAATTACAGCACCAAACAACAATTGCAATATATATACAATATAAGATAAAAAATATTGTATATTTTATATTATTACCAATAAATGATTAATTTTGTTATAATGTAACAAAGGTCCAAATTTTTAATAACTATAAAGACTTAATAATATAATTATTGGGATTTAGGGAGGCGTTATCATTATATGAATATCTCTGAAATTGAAAAAAATATAAACCTAATTGATTTAGTTAAAAATATCCCAGTTGGATTTTGTATTTATAACATAAAATTATCATCTATAGAATTTATTTTCTGGAATAATTATATGACACAAATTACTGGCTATACTATGAATGAAATTAATGACCTCGGATTAAATAAAATATTTTGTAATCCTAACTCAATCAATGATTTTATTAATAGAATCGAAGCAGAAAAAGAATATGAAATTATATCTAAAAATGGATCTAGAAAAACAATAAATGTTTCTGTGTCTTTAATAGCTATTAACAATGATGAAAGTGTTCCTTTAGCTATTATTAAAGATGTTACTAAATATAAAGAATCAGAAAAAGAACTCATGGAAATTCAAGAAAGATATAAAAAGATTTTAGAACTCTCTACTGATTCCATTTTCATACATAATAACGAGAAATTTTTATATGTCAACAACAATAGCTTTAAGATGTTTGGCATTGAAAACCCTAAGGATATAATTGGTCAATCTATCTACAAATACATACATCCAAGTTTTCATGATATTATAAAAAATAGAGTAACAGTAGAACTCGAATCGAAAGGACAACTCCCTATTATTGAAGAAACTTTTATAGATACCAATGGAGAACTCATCAATGTAGAAGTTGCTTCAAGCTATGTCCCATATAAAGGCAAGAAATGTATTTTCACATTCATAAGAAATATTAGTCATAGAAAAATATTAGAAAATCAATTAAGAGAAAGTGAAAAATTATATAAACAACTTATTGAACTTTTACCTTTTGGTGTATATATTTTTGAGAAAGATAAAATAATACTTTCTAATAAAGTAGGATTAGATTATTTAGGAGTTTCCGGCTTCGATATAATTAAAGATAAAAGCTATTTACAAATAGTAAAGCCACATCCATCCTATATGAAAAATCACAAACGAAGTATAAAACAAGTTATTACAAATAAATACTATCCACTTACTGAAGAAAAGTTTATTAGAATTTCTGATAATAAAATATTAGATTTTGAAGCTGTTGTTACAAAATACCCATATGAACATGAAGAAAATACATACTTAATAGTTTTAAGAGATATCTCTGATAGAAAAAAGGCAGAAGAATTAGAAGAAGATATGAAGGAAAAATCAAAATTATTAAGTGAAGCTGCTGAATATGAAAAATTGAGGACAGAATTTTTTGCTAATATATCTCACGAGCTAAGAACACCAATAAATGTAATATTAAGTAGTATACAGCTTCTTGATTTAAAAGTAAAAAATACAAATAATATTTCTGAATATAAGGAAGAGTATACAAAATACCCTGCAATTCTAAAGCAAAATTGTTATCGACTATTAAGACTTATTAACAACTTAATTGATGTTACTAAAATAGATTCGGGATATTTTAATTTAAATTTAATTAATGCAAATATCATAACTGTTGTAGAAGATATTACTCTGTCAGTTGTTGATTATACAGAGAATAAAGGAATCTCTCTTACATTTGATACTAACGTAGAAGAAAGAATATTAGCTTGTGATCCTGACAAAATAGAACGAATAATTCTTAATCTTATTTCAAATGCTGTTAAATTTACTGAGCCTGGTGGGAACATATTGGTAAACTTAATGGATAAGGTCGAAAATATCACAATTTCTGTTAAGGATACAGGAATAGGAATATCTAGTGATAAACTAAAAGTAATATTTGATAGATTTGTTCAAGTAGATAAATCACTAGCTAGAAATAGAGAAGGAAGCGGAATAGGTCTTTCCTTAGTTAAATCTCTTGTAGAAATGCATAAGGGAACAATTATTGCCAAAAGTGAATTAAATGAAGGCAGTGAATTTATTATAACTTTACCATGTTATTTAATAGAGGAAACTAATGATACTATTGATTCAAATAACCATGTTATTCAAGGTAATTTAGAAAAAACTAATATAGAATTTTCAGATATTTATTATTAGTATATTTTAATAGTTCCACTCCATGTATGGTTGGAACTATTTTATTTTCTGCACTAATAATGTATATTAAATTTTTATATACTAAAAAAGCTATCCTTTTTATTTGCTGTGAAGTTGTCTACTTTTATCTTACAACCTCACTTTCTATTTTCTGGACAGCCTTTTATAATTCCATATGATTTATCTGGAAACTTTTTAATAATATAGCCTATTTCTAATAAACTTTATTTTAATTACTTATATTGTTCTAATAATTGTAATAACTCATCAGTCTCAAATGGTTTCTTGATATACCCCTTAGCACCAAGTGCTATACATTCATCTTTCACATGTTGATAACCTACTGCTGATATAATAATTACAACGGCTTCAGGGTTAATTTCCATTATTTCTGTTAATACAGTAATACCATCTCTTCTAAACTCAGACATATTCAAATCTAAAATTACAACATCTGGTTTAGTAACCTTAAATTGCTCTAATGCCTCTTCTTGAGTACCAGCCTCAAACATTATATACAAACCGCTTTTTTTTATAATTTTCATTATAAACATTCTCATATAAGATGAATCATCAACAATTAATATTTTTTTCATATAAAAGACCCCTTTATATCTATATTTTTTAATATACTAATTTATATTTTTTTTATTTCATTAAAAACTCTAGTACATTCATCTATTTTCTCTTCTATAGCTTTTTTCTCCAGCTCTATTGCCAATTCATGGAGTGAGGTTATTCTAAAGCTACCTGATGAACCTTTTAATTCATGAGTAAGCCGTGCTATTTTTGTAAAATCAACAATCTTAATAGCTTCGTTAATATTATTCAATAAATCTGGTAAATATCTTATATATTCTTCTAATATTTCTAAAGCATCTTCTTTTTCAAGCCCTGTACTTTCAACAAAGTGATCAATATTATCATCTATTAGATTATTATAATTCACAACTTGCTCTTTCTTTTTAGTATTTGCTTCTATAAAATCAAACATAATATTAAAATTAATTGGTTTACTAATATAAAAATCCATACCGGCTTGAATACACTTTTCTTGATCTCCCTCCATTGCATTAGCAGTCATTGCAATGATAGTAGTATGTTTTTTATCGCCTTCAAGCTCTCTTATTTTAGCTGTGCTTTCATATCCATCCATTACTGGCATCTGACAATCCATAAAAACCACATCATAATCTTTTTCTAATACTGCTTTTACTGCTTCGCTACCATTTATAGCATTATCACAAGTCATATCACGTGATTTAAGCATACTTATAACAATTTTACGATTCATTTCATTATCTTCAACCAATAAAATCTTAGGTTTTAATGAATTCTTAACTTCCTTAACTGTATGTTTAGTTATAACCTCATCTTCTCCATTTTGTTTTTTTAATCCTAATTCGATAGCAATACAACTAAGCAAATCATCTTTTCTAACAGGTTTTGATAAATAAGAAGAAAATCCATATTCCTTTGCAATCCTGCTATCTCCTATTTGAGTCGTAGCTGTCAAAAGCATTAGTTTAATGTTCTTGGCAAAAGGTATTTTCTTTAATGTAACCGCAAGTTTATAACCACTCATATCTGGTATTGCATAATCTATTATAGCAATATCTATTTTATTTTCTGTATCTGAATTTGAACGGATTATATTAATAGCACTAGCTGCATTCTTTGCTTCAAAAACCTTAAGACCAGTTCCTTGAAGCGATGAAATAATCATATTCCTATTATTTTTATTATCATCAATGACTAAAATATTCACATCCTCAAACTTTTCAAATGCAAATTTTTGTTCCAAAACTCTTTTTGATATCTTTAAGTTCACATTAAATTTAAATATAGAGCCTTTTCCATATATACTTTCAACTGAAATTTCTCCACCCATCATTTTTACCAATTCTTTAGATATGGCAAGTCCAAGTCCAGTTCCTCCATATTTTCTAGTTGTCGAAGCATCTGCCTGATTAAAAGATTGAAATAGTTTATGAATATCCTCTTCTAGTATTCCAATTCCAGTATCCTTTACTTCAAAGTTAAGTTGAGCTATTTCATTACTCTTTTCCAAATAATCAACTGTAACAGAAATTTCACCACTTTCAGTAAACTTCACAGCATTACTTATAAGATTATTTAATATCTGCCTAAGCCTTGAAGGATCACCAACAACTTCCTCAGGAACTCCAGCTTTAATCATAACATAAACTTCAACATCTTTTTCTGCAGCCTTAGGTGCAAGAAGTGAAACCGCATCTTCAACAGTAGTTCTTAAGTTAAATCTAATATTTTCCATTATTAACTTTTTAGCTTCAATTTTTGAAAAATCTAATATATCATTAATAATACTTAGTAATAAATTTGAAGCAGATTTTGCTTCCCTTAAAAATTCTTTTTGTTCTAAAGATAAATCAGTTGACTGTAGCAATTGAAGAAACCCAAACATTCCATTAATTGGTGTCCTTATTTCATGGGACATATTTGCTAAAAACTGACTCTTGGCGATATTTGCAGCTTCTGCCTGCTCTTTTGCCTTATATAGTTCGGCTTCTGCTCTTCTCTGATCTGTAATATCCTGAGCGGTACAAATAAAATACTTAATGTTACCCTCACGATCTCTATATGGTTTGCTTTTAATTTGAATTAATCTATTTTCATTTTTCCAATTTTTAAGCTCAACTTCCATTTCTGAGTTGTCGCTTTTTTTAAATAAATCCCAATTAATCTCAGACAGCTTATTTGCAGTATTTATATCAAATATATCGTATAAGTCTTTGTATTCTAAATCACTTTTCTTCATTCCAAAAAAACTTGCATGAGCTTCATTAACGGTTGCATAAGAAGTAACATTGCTTAAAGCCCAAATTTGTGACTCAGAATTATCTAATAAAATTGATTGCCCATTAATGATTGATTCGTATGTTTTTTCTTTTTCAATTTTCATTCTTGTATATGAAAAAACTTCTGCAATCTTTCTTAATATGTTAATTTGATTTGCTTCCCATATTACAGACTTAGATAAACTTTCATAACCAATGAAACCAATCGATTTATTTTCACTTATAAGTGGAATTATAATAGAAGATTTTATGCCTTCCCTTGAGAAAGCTTCTGCTTCAAATATTGCTTCATTAGGAAAATCTTGAAAATTATTTATTGCAACAAAATCATTGTTTTTAATTTTACGAATCAACCATGGAAAAGCATAAACCACCTCATCCTCTTGACGCTCTCTTTTAGGTCTTATATTTTTCTTATTCCATTGACATTCTATTTTCATAAAAGTAGGATCTTTACAAAAATAATAAATAAAAATTCTGTCTAAATCAATTATTGTTCCAATTTCCTCCAATGTATACTTTAACTCATTATCATAATTTATAATATTTACATTTAAAAATTTCTGAAAGGTATTCTGAATCAATTTTTCAAATCCCCTGGAATAGATATCACTTTCTTCAAATCCCATAACACTCATAAAAATTCCTCCATCAATTTAAATTTCACAGGTTTTTGCAATAAAAAGAGTTAATTCTTCTAATAAATCAATTTCATAAGGTTCTGGGATTAAACTGCCACTTTTATCATATATAATTTTTAACACAGGCCTCATCGGCATTGAATTATTTTGCTTAATTACTAAACCCTTTTCATTTGAATTCAATACGACTCCACTTCCAGTTGGAAAAGCTGCTATATTCATAGTAAATTTTCTTACCATTTCTTCATCAAAATAAATATTACTCATCCCCACAAGATATTCAATAACCTCATATACTGGTTTAGGAGGTTTATTATTTCTACCTGCTATTAAATTATCAAAAACATTACATATAGCTACTATTTTTGCAATTTCATTTATTTCGTCACCTTTCAGTTTTAAAGGATAACCGCTTCCGTCACTTCTTTCATGATGCATTAATGCTGTTACCTTAACATATGCATTCCAAATATTCTGTTCTCCTAAAAAATCATATCCTACCTTTGGATGCATAAGTTTAATATATTCATTTAATTCGCATTCAGTTTTAAATTGTGCTAAAAGCTTTTTATCGTTCAAAATTTTTATTTTGCCTATATCATGAAGCATTGCACTTGTAGCGACATCTTTAAGCTTTAACATATTATATCCCATATGAGTCCCTATTATTGTAGCTAATACGCAAACATTTACTGAATGGGAATATATATTGTTATCATTTGCACTTATTTCTGCAACATTTATCAAAACGTCTTTATTAGAAAGTATATCTTCAATAACTGAATTCACTGAATTCATAATACTTTTACTATAAGTTTTTCCTTCACGACAATACCTTTCAGTCATTTCCTTCACTGAATGTTTACTCATTTGTCTTGTCTTTTCAGAAATACTCTCTTCAATAACAACATTTTTTGATATGTCATCATCAATATATACTGAATAAATTCCAAGTTCTTTAATTCTTTCAATATAATATGGTCTAAGCTTCACTCCAACGCTAAGCAAAACCCTTCCAGATTCATCAAAAATTTGCTTTCCAAGTATTTCATCTCCTTTAAGGTTGGAGACATTAACAATTCTCATATACACCTCCGAATGAAATAATTAGTTATCTTCTAAAATAGTAAATAATCTTTATTAAAAATAAATGATAGCTTTAATAAAATTTAGCATAACTTATTAATTAATTTTAAAGTAAAAATGTTAATATTAATTATTATAATATAAATATTAGCATATTCTTACACTTTTTGCTATAAAAAAGCAATGTTTTAAAAATGTTAAAATTTTAAATACTGTTAATTTTTAATTATATATGTTACAAAATATATTCTACATTTAAAGCTCATTATTATTGCTTAATTTTGTTGAAGAATTAAAATTTCAATATATATAATTTTCTATATAAAATAAAATCCTCACAAGATAAAATCTCATGAGGATTTTTAAAATTTATTTTATTTTTCCACCTTCAACTACAAGGCTATCTTCAAATTCTGCACCATATACTGATTTTAATGTTTCATCATAAGCTTTGTGTACAAAATTTTCTTTACCTAAAGTTTCAAGCTCAGTGTTTATCCAATCTTTAAGTTCTGTGTTACCTTTAGTGACAGCTGGTGCAATTGTATCTGTACTTCCAAGTGATGGAACACCAACAGTAAATCCTTTATTATCTTTAGCCCATGCTATAACTTCTGTATTATCACTTAATATAGCATCTCCACGTTTATCCTTTAAAGCTTGGAATATTTCTGAATATTGTTCGAATTTAACTAATTCAACATCTGGGTGATTTTTTGTCATATAAGTTTCTGCAGTTGTTCCTTTTGCTACTATAACTTTTTTACCTTTAAGTTGATCTTCTGAAGTAATTTTCGCACCATCTGGCGAAACAATTCCAAGTGATACCTTCATATAAGGATTTGTAAAATCTACCTTTTGCTTTCTTTCATCAGTAACAGTAAAGTTAGCCATTATTACATCAACCTTTTTAGATTCCAAATAAGCTACTCTGCTTGCCGCATCAACTAAAACAAATTCAACTTTTGATTCATCTCCAAGAAGGTCCTTTGCAAATCTCTTTGCAACATATACATCAAAACCTTGATTTTTTCCATCTGAATCTACATAACCAAATGGAGCTTTATCACTAAACACACCAATTTTTATAGTTCCACGTTTCTTAATCTCATCAATAGAACTAGTGGCTGCAGTTTTTGAATCACTTTTGCTTTGGCTTGTTGATGCTGAATTACCGCAACCTACAAGACCTCCAATTACTATAGTGCTCATAAGCATTGCTGTTACGATTTTTTTAATGTTTTTCATAATTCATCATCCTCTCATTTATAATTTGTAATTAAGGCATATAGAAAAAATAATATGCCTAATATTGAAATATATTTAGAAAGTGCTTAGCACGTTCAGTCTTTGGATTTGTGAAAAATTCTTCTGGATTCGATTCTTCACATATTTTTCCATCATCCATAAATATTATTCTATCTGCTACAGACCTTGCAAATCCCATTTCATGAGTAACAATTGCCATAGTCATGCCTTGTTTAGCTAATCCTAAAATAACATCTAAAACTTCTCTTACCATTTCAGGATCAAGAGATGCAGTTACTTCATCAAAAAGAATTATTTCTGGATTCATACATAATGCTCTAACAATAGCTATTCTCTGCTTTTGACCTCCTGAAAGCTGACGTGGATATGAATCCTTTCTGTCTAATAAGCCAACTCTCTCTAAAAGCTGCTCAGCCTCTGCAAGTGCTTCTGCTTTATTCCTTTTTTGAACCTTTAAAGGTCCAAGAAGAATATTTTCTATAACTGTCATATGAGGAAATAATTCATAGTTTTGAAATACCATGCCTATTTTCTCATGAATTTCTTGAAGTTTAACATTTTTATCTGTAAGGCTTTGTTCTTTAAATTTAATATCTCCACCTTGAATTTTCTCAAGACCATTAAGACATCTTAAAAAAGTACTTTTCCCACAGCCTGAAGGTCCTAGAATAACTAAAACTTCTCCTTTATGCAAATTCAAGTCAATTCCCTTTAATATTTCTTTATCATCATATTTCTTATGAACATCCTGTACTTCAAGTAAGACAGGATTATTATTCTTATCCATTGTATTCCTCCTAATTCCTAATTAGTCCACTTAGCTTCTAGATTTTTTGATATTTTAGATAGTGGATAACATATTATAAAGTATAAGAAGAATATGCAGCCGTAAATCCAAAAAGATGCAGTAGGAAATTCAAAACGTGAAGTTTCAATAATTTGCTGACCTATTTTAACTACATCTATAACTCCTATTAAAACTACAAGTGAAGTGGTTTTAATCATCCTAGTAGCCAAGTTTATAGTTCCAGGAATCATTCTTCTTATAGCTTGAGGTATTAATACATACCTATATAATTGAAAATAATTTAATCCTAACGCCTTGCCAGCTTCAATTTGATGTTGTGGCAGTGACTGTAACGCACCTCTAACAATATCCCCCATTTCTGCTGCTCCCCAAAGACTAAATACAATAATCGAAACTACTTCTCCACTAAGGTCTATATTTAGTGCTGTTGTAACTCCAAAGTAAAAAATGAACAGCCATACGAGTGTTGGTATTATTCTAAAAGCTTCAAGATAAACTCTATTTATAAAAAGTATCACCTTAGATTTTGTTGTTCTGCTTAAGCCTATAAGTATACCTAAGATAGAACCTATAATAATAGAAATAAAAGCAATTTCTATAGTTACAAATAAACCTTCAAATAGTAAACGTTGAATATTTTTTCCTTGTAAAATAACATCAATTCCCGAATTCTGCATATCGCACCTTCCTTTCTATTAAAGACAGTACAAATGATAAAGGCAAAATCATAATAAGGTAAATTACAACAAGCATTGTTAGTGCTTCAAAAGTTGTATAATACATACCAATTAAATCTTTAGTTAAATTGGTAAGATCCATTATTGATATTGCCCCTAAAATAGAAGTCTCTTTTAATAAAAATATACAATTTGCACTTAAGGAAGGCATACTTATTGAAAAAGCCTGTGGTATTATTACAAATCTAACAACTTGAATTTTAGAAAGACCAATACTTACTCCTGATTCAATTTGTGTTTTGCTAACTGCTTCAATTCCACTTCTAAAAGCTTCAGCCATATAACTGCCTCCAAGGAATGCTAATCCAATTACTGCACAAGCACTTGCGCTCATTTTTAGCCCCAATTTGGGTAACCCAAAATATAAGAAAAATATCTGTACAAGAAGTGGAGTATTTCTTGAAAGTTCTATATAAGCTTGTACAATAATATCTATTACTTTTATTTTAAAATATAATATTATGCTGCATAGTAATCCAATTACCAATGATAAAGCTATTCCTGCAAGAGCTAATTTTAATGTAAGCCATGCTGCTTTCTCATATAAAGGTAAACTAGTTACTACGAAATTCCAGTCAAAACTCATTTATTCATCACCTTTTTTATTGATTTATTTTAATTCATATAATTTCTGTAGGAATACATATATATTATCAATTGTTTCCTAGTTTGTCAATCGCATTTATGTAAGATAATATTAGTTAATAACTATTAAAATTTATTATTTAATACTTTAGTTTTAATTCCATTATTCGACTTTTATTATAATAAGGACAAATAACTAATCACTCTATTTTCTATATCTGCTAAAATTTAAATCTATATATTCTAATAAATAAACTGCATATATTTAGATAATGTATATTTTTTTAATGTAGTCAATTAATTAACTTATATAATTAATTGCAATCTATATCATAATTACTAAGCTTTAGGATATGTTTATATATGGTGAAAATTTAGAAGATTTAAAAAAGATTTTAACTGATTGTAATGCTAACGGTGTTATGATTTCAAATATTATGGGTTATGGTAATCAAAAAGGATTTAAGACAATTTATAGAGGTACAGAATACAGTGTAAATCTATTGCCTAAGGTAAAAGTTGAAACAGTTGTACCTCCGAGTATTGCAGAACTTATAATATATAAAGTTTTAGCTGAAATCAGTACTGGTAATTATGGAGACGGAAAGATTTTTATCTATGATGCTGAAAATGTTGTAAGAATCCATACTAATGAATGTGAGAATACTCCATTATAATATATTAAGGATTTAATCATAATTAGATTACACATGAAATGTGAGTTCTTCCCAATTCATATTTTTTTATTGTCATATACAGAAAGTCTAAAAAAGTACTCCCTAAGAAAACTAATTATATCAATAGTATAAAATTTTACTTTGTGTCCCATAAAAATATAAGCTGCTACAAATCTAACTTAGTTAGTTTTGTAACAGCTCATTAATTTTTATTTAAATACTTTTATACGATCTTCTAGTGGATTAAATTGCTTTTCATCAGGATCTGCTGTTGGTTTCCCAAATGGCATTTGAGCAATCAGCTTCCAATTACTTGGTATGTTCCACTCCTTTTTTACATCTTCTTCAATAACTTCATTGTAATGCTGCAATGATGCGCCAAATCCTTCAATTTCTAAAGAAGTCCAAATTACAAATTGATGCATTCCATTTGATTGTTGAGCCCAAATTGGAAAGTTATCCTTGTAAAGAGCGTATTGGCTTTGAAGAGACTCAATTACACTAACATCCTCAAAAAATAAAACTGTACCATATCCATTTTTAAATGAATTTATTCTGTCTTCTGTAGAACTAAATTGTTCAGCAGGAACTATTTTTCTCAAGGCGTCTTTAGCAATATTCCATAATTTATCATGATGCTTTTCTAGCAACAAAACTACCCTTGTACCTTGTGAATTAAATGCTGATGGAGTATTCTTTACAGCTCCTTCAATAATTTCTTTAATTGCTTCATCTGAAATTACTGATTCTTTGCTAATATTATAAAATGTGCGTCTCTCTGCTACAGCACTCTTAAAATCTTTTCCCATATTCTAACCCTCCTATCGCTGTTATCTTTATTATTTATTCTTATATTTTACCATTTACCTAAATTCATATGTCCTGCTAACTCTGTCTTTGATCTTTGCTTTATTATCCATGCTTCATCTTTTGCTTGTTTAAAAGCTGATACACATTTTGGATCTAAATCATCTTTAATTCCTTCTATACTTAAAGCAACTATCTTTGAAGCTAATGCTATAATTTCCATATGAATATCATTTGTTCTGTCAGAACGATATATTTTCTCTGCAGCTTCACTGCTTAATTCTTCAAATTTCTCTGCTCCAACACCACATTTAGGACATTTTTCTGGAGCTGTTTCTCCTTCAAATACATACCCACAAACACTACATTTAAATAACTTTTTCATTTTTACCCTCTCCTCTTCAATTTCAAATAATTTTTTAATCCCTTATCTCTTTTTATAATATTTTTAACACTTTTTTCTTATACCACCATATAAATAAAAAAATGTTTTTTTATTTATATGTATATAATAATCCTAATTTTCAGACTAGTCAATATATTCTATCAATTAATAACATTTATTATGAAAGAAATTACTTTTCAGACTTTATAAAGTTTTAAGCAAATGACTTCTACTAGTATTAATAATAAAATAATTTAGTTAAATTTAATTCCTAAAATAATTCATTTTCTTTTATAAACTTAGTTACATTATTGGCGCCATATTTTTTTATTAAGCTAAAAATATCTGTATGAGCTAATCCTTTATTGAATATATATCCGAAAATTCTATTTCTATTTTCTCTACTTTTGTCTTAAAGAGAACTTTATCTGCTGGATTCTCACTATCATCCAATACTACAGGTAATTCCATTAAAAATTGACTACCTCTCCCTTCTTCACTTAAAACGCTTATTTTGCCTCCATGCATTTCAACAAAAGATTTTACAAGATATAGCCCTATTCCAGTTCCTTCGCATTTTCTAGAAAGAGTATTATTCACTTGCCCAAAACGTTCAAATATTACATTAATTTTGTCTTTTGGAATACCTTCGCCTTCATCTTTTACTTCAATAATAATACTTGATTTCTTATCTATTACATTTACATATATGTGTCCATTAGGATGACTATATTTAACAGCATTAGATATTAAATTTAGCATTATACGTTCTATCATATCATGATCAAAACCAATAATCTCTTCTTCAATATTCGTATCAAATATAAGACTTATCTCTTTACTTTTTACATAGCCTGCTATAGATTGAACAATATCTTCAATGACATTTACAATATCGCCATTTTTTTTATTAATTTTAATAAATCCAGAATCTAATTTAGTTATATCTAAAAGATTATTTATTAATCTAATCATTCTTAAACAATTTTGCTTCATTATTTTTAAATACGATTTGCATTTAGCTAAGTTATCTAATTTATAATCACCCAAATAAAGATTTATAGTTTGAATAGCTGCATAAATTACATTAACAGGTGTTTTAAGTTCATGAGACATATTAGTAAAAAAGTTAGTTATAAGATTATTGAATTCCATAGTTTCATTAAGTAATTTTAAATTTTTCTCTACATCTTCTTGCAGCGATTCTACCTGTTTTTCAGAAGTTATATCGCGCAGAAATGTCATTATTGAAGGTTCCCCTTTATAAGTAAAAAAAGATGATGTATTAATCACAGGAATCAATTCACCATTACATTTTAATATATTTTCTTCTTCTATAATCTTTAATAGCTTATTATAAGTAATATATGAGTATTTCTTTTGAATTCTTAACTCAGTATCTGCTACGTAATGATTATAAAGGTTCTTTCCATTTAAATTTCCTAAATTCTCATATCCTAATAATTTAGCTGTACTTCTATTTGCATATATAATCATTCCATTTCTATGTACAATAATTGCATTTAATGAATTTTCAAATAACATATCATAGCAGATTTTATTATTTAATAATAAAGCTTCCATCTCTTTTCTTTGCTCATCCTTTTCCTCTAATTCACTACTTAACAAATTAAGAGTATCATCTTTTGTTTTATTATTTTTAAATTCCATATCAACATAATATCCAATTATCCATGCAACAAAAATAAATATTCCTGCTAATATTAAATCCTTTTGAAAATATATATTAATTCCCTCTTGTATTGGAGCATATAATAAATCTGCTGAAAGTATAGTAACCGAAGAAAAAAGTGATGTTATAATCCCATAACGTGAACCATATTGAATAACTGAAGATATTATTAATAATAAAAATAGGTATTTATATTCATTTTCATAAACTGTAGATAAATATATTGGTAAAGAAATAATGGATATGAAAAAAATATTCTCAATGAGCCAAGATATTCTAAATACATTTGATGATTGGTATGTTTTGCGATTTATTATTAACCAAATAATATAAAATGATCCAGTAATGCATAAAAAATATGATGAAGTATATAAATTGAATTCACCATTATTTTCTATCTTTAAATCAGCCCAATACTTTGGCAAATTAATATATATGATTATACTAATAAATGCTATTATTCCAATTTTAATAATTGACAGCATTATTGATAAATTATTTTCATTTTTATTTATAAGAGTATTTATCATAAAGAAGCCTCCTAATATTCCAAAGAAAAACACATAAATTAGAAGTAAAAATATAAATAATTTTTACTTCTAATTTATGAATTTTTATGCTCTATTTTTTAAGCATTTTGGTTCTTCTGGTTGATATAAATTCCAAGAACAAGCTGATGCTGAAGCCGAAAGTGCCATTTTTGAACAAATGCTTGCTGTAAGTGCAACAGTTACTTTTTTAATGCTATTTCCCATTATTATCCCTTCTTTCAATTACATATTTTAAAACTAAGTCAACTCTATTTAATAAACTTATCCCAACTTTAGTAAGGGTAATAGTCTGCCAAAGCACACCAAGAGTAATACATTCTATAAACTTTATATAATATAATCCTAAATACTTTTGACTTAATATAAATAAAGTTAATATTATAATTGAGAAAAGAACTATTACAATAATGGATTTCTTTTTTAATTGTTTTTTTAATTCAATATTTGTAATAGGTTTCTTAATACTATCTACTGGTGCATTTTTTACAACTATTATAAAAGCAAATATTATAATAATTAAACTTATTATCATAACTATAGGGATATTAAGTTTATACAATATATTATTAACAAAAATTCCAGCTATACATGCTATACTTGTACCTATTATAATGCAACGACTTGGTGAAGAAGCATGTACACCACCAGAATATTTTCTAAAAATACCAACGGTAATTGAAAATAACATTGCTTTATAAAAAACTCCAAAAAGCAATCCAAAAATTATAACCCATAAAATAGCAAATATAGTTTGTAATAAATTTATTGCGCCATATATAATAATTTGTTCGTTATCTTCATCAACATTTAGAAATAATTTAGCATTACTTCCTATTTTAACTGCTACTTTTTCAGTTAAAGACATTTTTTTATATCTTCCTTCCTCTTAAATGCATGATTAAATATCATTATAAATAATAATAGAAAAATTAAAGATGGTATACCTAGTAAACATTTTGTAACAGGATTTGAAAATTCCATATTTATATTAATATTTAATAAATTTAATAAAATCAAATTAAAAAATTCACTTAGTGAAAGCATAAAATATAGAAGAAAAGTACTATACATAGATTTAATTATGGGTATCCCAGCAATTGCCACAATGCTTATAGTTAAAATTACATTAATTATCATATGCACTCCAAAATATATAGGAAGCCATCTCACAAAAAATGAAGTTAATGATAATACTATGCTTAAAAATATAATCTTTAATATATTAAGAGGCTTTCTAGATATTATATAAATTCCAAATATTATAATAAATGTTTCTGGCAAATTTCTAAGAAAAAATTCTACCCAAGTAAGTTTTAGTATACTTCTCACCTCCTTTGGATATGGACTATATAAATTTAAGATTTTATTCTGATGGATATACTTTTTATCAATTTAACTCTTCTATATTATATACTATTCTTCAATAATTTTCAAATTCCTCCTTTTATAAACTATATTCACTATATCTTCATGATCATAACATCATAAAATATCATATGCAATACAATCAAAGCTAATATTCTCGCAATTAGTAAAAGCTTCAGCTTTATTGAAAAATTAAATTTAACTATATGAAAAGAACTCGCATTTTTGCGAGTCCTTAATATTAACCATTCATTTTAATTAAATACGTTTAATAAATAAATGTCTATTATTTTCTTTTCACTATTTCAATTATTTTTTATTGCAGTTACAATCTTTTTTTACAGCACTTATTTGGGTCTTTTGCCCCTGGACTATCAGTCAATTCATCTGAAAACTCTGTTGCTAAATTTGATTCATGTATTTTTCTATTCATGCTTATATGTGTATTCTTATTTTTTTCAGAATTACTAAAAGCTTTCATTCCTACATATATTAATGAAAATATAACTATCATTAACAATCCAACCACAAGACCTGATACCTGCCCAGAAATAAGAGGCATACTAAAAATAATAATTATCATACCTATTAAGCCAATCCAAGACATATACGGATATCCTGGCATTTGGCATTTTCCATTTGGAGGACATCCATTTCTTTTGCGAAAACGTATGTGAGTAGCCATAATTACTGCATAAGTAAAAAGCAGTGCAAACCCACTTGCACTTATTAAAAATAAATAAATTCTAGGAAATAATAGTCCAAAGCCTAAGCCTAAAAGCATAGAAACTCCTGAAAATACTATTGCTTTATGCGGAACATCTTTTTTATCCTTTAACCACCTAGGAGCATGACCTTCATCTGCAAGAGATCTTAACATTCTTGCAATTCCAAACATAGATGCAAGGGATGCAGAAAGTATAGCTGTAACAAGTACCATATTTATAATACTACCTGCCCATGTAATTCCCCATCTGTTAAGAGCAGCTACCATTGGGCTTATATTTTCACTAAGCTGCGCTGTAGGAATTAGTGGAAGTAGTGCTATAACAGAAAGTATATACAATCCTACAAGACCTATAACTGTATAATTAATTGCTTTAGGAATTGTTTCAGTAGGATTCTCCGCTTCCGAAGCCGCGAGTCCAATTATCTCAAAACCAGCATAAGCAAATACCACTATCAGCATGCTTCCTGCAATACCACTTATTCCTCCTGGCATCAAAGGTTCCCTTAGTATTTCTCCAACACCTATTGCAGTTCTGCCTGGCATTATTCCCGTAATTAATAAAAATGATATAACTATAAATGAAACTATGGCTAACAATTTTACTGCAGCAAGACCACTCGCAAGCTTACTTAGCTTATCAGCACCTAAAAGATTAAGCAAAGTTACACCAGCTATAATTGTACTTCCGCCTATAGCTATTGATATATTAGGAAACCAGTTATGCAATAAAATTGATACAGCAGTAGCTTCACTAGACATTGAAAGAACCATTCCAACCCAATATACCCAGCCAACGACGAATCCAGTTCCTGCACCAAAAGCTTGTGATGAAAAGGTCATAAAAGATCCTGAATCAGGATTTGCTACAGTCATTTCTGATAAAGCATAAAGTATAAAATATACTAATAATCCGCCTAATATATAAGATATTAAAATAGCTGGTCCGGCAGCATTAACAGCTACAGCTGAACCAAGAAAAAATGATCCTCCTACTATGCTTCCTAGTGCCATCATTGTAAGCTGCCAAGCAGATAATCCACTATGTTTTTTTTCCATAATATTCTCCTCCATATTTATACCTCTAAAAAGCACTGTTTATTATTACTTTCTTAAAGATGTTTTAAATAGCTTCGAGAATATTATTCCTCAAAATTCAAAATACATTCATTTCTTCTTTATGGATTGAACAATAGCAATATTTTCCCACATTAAAAAACAGAAGTTTTTTAACTTCTGTTTATCATTTTAGTTAAATTATATGAGTTGTAATTAATCTGCTACCTTAAAACCATTTGCATTTAACAATATATATATGTTGAAAAAAATAATCTTCATTAAAATTAGTTAATATGTAGTTTATTTATTGGAACATATATAATTTTTATAAATATTTGCTTAACTTTATTTTATAGCCTAAATTTAAATTTTATTGTTTTTAAAAATTTCACCGGCAACAACTAATGCGCTGCAAGCTTTTGGAAATCCTGCATATGCTGCACACTGTAAAATAATTTCTAATATTTCTTCTGACTTTAATCCAGCTTTAAGCGCTGCTTTTATGTGAAAATCTAATTGTTCAAATGCACCTTGTGTTATAAGGGCAGTTATAGTCACAACTTCTCTTGTTTTTAAATCCAAATTTGGTCTTGAATATATTTGACCAAATCCAAAAGAAATCATTTTTTCTTCAAAATCTGGAAATATTTTCCCTATAGAATTCACCATTTGTTCACCATTTGTATCTGTCATTTGTTTTAATATATTAATTCCATTTTCATAATCTTTATTCATTTTACTATCCCCTTTTCATAGTTGGCGGTATTTCATCTGGATCAACCATAACTTCTATTATAATTGTTTCAGTATGTAAATTTGAAATTTTTAAAGCTTCTTTTAATTCAAATTGATTACAGCATTTATATGATTTTACGCCCATAGACTCACCAAATTTTTTAATATCTAATGGAATATTATAAACGGTTCCTACTGTCTTTCCAAAATTCTGCTTCATGCCTTTATCAACCATATCTAATCTTCCATTATTTAATATTATAAAAGTAACTGGAATATTATAATTTGCTGCAGTTGATATTTCGGTACCATGCATAAAAGTACATCCATCACCAGTTAGACAAATAATTCTAGAATTATAATTTGCTAGTTGTGCTCCTATTGAATAACCTATGGCATGCCCCATAGCTCCGAATACATCATCAAAAAAGAATGTGCCTGGTTTTCTGATACTAAAATATCTTATTGCATAAAATGAATGACTCCCATCATCCCCAAAAACAATAGCATCATCTGGTAACTCTTTTCTTATTATTTCTATAGCGCGAGCGGCTGAAAGATAAGCACAATTGAAATTTCTATTTTCAAATTCATATTTTCCCTCTAGTAAATTATACTCATTTCTTGTTCTATGTCTGGTTTTGTTCAATACTAATTGTAAGTTTGATTTAATATGACCAATAATAGGTAATGTTAGAACAAGCAGTGATTTCTCTATAAATGTAAGATCATAATCTAAATGGATAACTTCTTTAGGATAATTTTCTGATGATATCCCAACTAAAGACATATCGGATAGTTTACTTCCTATGACAATCATTAAATCTATATCTTGTTTAATATATTCACTCGCTCTTTCTGTACCACCTAACCCTAATGCACCAAGTGATAATGGATGATTTTCAATAAATGTTCCTTTTCCACCTGGAGTTGTCATAACTGGTATATTCCAGTTTTCCGCTAAGCTTTTAACTTCTTCATAAGCTAAACTTGAATGAATACCTTTACCTGCTAAAATCACAGGTTTTTTAGCATTATTAAGTTTATTAATAAATTCATCTAATCTTGAAGATATTGATTGAGTCATATTACTTGGTAAATTAAGCTCAAATTCTTCTATTTTTTCATCAAGTATATCCATTGGTATAGATAAATGAACCGGTCCCTTAACACCAAAATATGCCTTTTCTAATGCATGTTGTAAGTATATTTGAAACTGATCAGCTCTTTCAACTCTAGCACTAAATTTAGTAACTGGTTCAAACATCTTAATTAAATCAGTTCCAAAAATCGTAGAATCCTGTCCTAAAGCTTTTCCAGAACTATGCATAGGTGGTTGTCCAGTAATAAACAATACTGGTATATGATAAGCTTTTGCTTGTCCTGCAGCAGTTATTAAGTTCGTACCACCAGGGCCTGAAGTTGCAATCGCTACACCTAGGTTCTTATTCATTAATGAATAACCTGCAGCAGCATAACCAGCACCACTTTCGTGTTTGCTTAAAATAAAATTGATATCTTGTTTATCCAATTCCATAATTAAAGGTACAACTGGCTTTCCAGGTATCCCAAAAACGTGACTAATTTCCCACTTCTTAAAATTTGATACTAAAATCGATGCTATGCTTTTCATATGTATATCTCCTTTTACAAATTACATTTATATTCTAAACAGTAATTTTAAAAACATTAATCAACTTATTACAAGCTAAGTGCGGTGAAAAATCCCATATGCACAGCTGTACCAACTTTTCCTACTTTTTCACAATCTCCTACAACTCTAGTTTTCATATGGTATTTTGTTTTTATTTCTTCTGCCAGCTTATTATTTTTTCTCATACCAAAGGCAGCAACTACAGTATCAGCTTCTATAAGTTCAGATGTACCATCATCTCTTTGTATATAAACACCTTGACTATCAATTGATGTAACTTTACTATTTGTATAAGTTTTTACTCCTGCTTTAGTAAGCATAGGTATTAATGATGCAACATTAACAAATAAAGCATCCTTTGCAATGGCATCTGCCATTTCAACAATTGTAACTTTCTTACCTCCTTCTGTAGCAAGCTCTAAAGCACTATCACAACCTGACAAGCCACCACCACATATAACAATATTTTCACCTTTTAACAGTTCCTTATTCTTATGTGCCTCAATTAAATTAATAACATCGGAACCATCAATACCAGTAATCGGCGGATTAACTGGAATTGCACCTGTTCCTACAATGATTTTATCACACTTCGCTAATATTTCATCATCAGCCGAAACTTCCGTGCTCAATTTAATATTAACCTCCAATTTCGTAAGTTGAACACCATACCAGTCTATTAATCTATGTAGCTGACTCTTAAAAATAGGAGTTGAAACAGCTGCTAGCTGCCCACCAATTACTGTTTCTTTTTCAAATAAAGTAACTTTATTTCCCTCAATTGCAGCAACACGTGCTGCTTCTAAACCTGCTGGTCCTGCTCCTATAACTACAACATTCTTTGGAGCTTTAGTAGGTTTAATTTGAAAACGAGCTTCATTGCAAACTTGTGGATTTACTGAACAACTTAACTTAGTAAATCTAGTCGCAACACGTCCAAAACACCCCTCATTACAACGAATACAAGGACGTACATCTTCACGATTCCCATTCATAAGTTTATTAGGCATTTCTGGATCTGCTATAAGAGGACGACCAAACATCACAAAATCAGCATTTCCAGATTCTATTAATCTAACTGCTGTTTCAGGTGTATGATTTCCTGAGTTAAGTATTGGAATCTTAACAGATCTGCGAGCAGGTTCACATAAATATTCCATGCATGCATCACCTAAATATGCAGATGGAAAAACATAATCAATTGCTTCTGAAGATCCTGCATCTATATCTATAGCATCGACCCCCGCCTCTTCTAGTAATTTAATAAGAATAATGCTGTCTTCAAGAGTACGTCCACCTTCAAATCTATGATCAAGAGAAATACGGAACAATATTGGTATATCTGGTCCAACAACATTACGAATTGAACGAACAATTTCTATAGGAAAGCGTGCACGTTTTTCATCTGTTCCGCCATACTTATCTTCACGTTTATTCCATATTGGTGACATAAACTGATCTATTAAATCTCCTGCATGACCATGTATTTCAATTGCATCAAAACCTGCGTCTTTAACTAGTTTTGCGGAATGTGCAAATTTTTTCATAACATCTTGTATATCATCATAGCTCATAGGCCTACAATTAACTTCTGGATTAAAGGTTGATGGTATAGGTGATGCTGACATTGGTGGTTCTCCATGTATGTTTGGAAAAGTATCACGTCCTATACCACAACATAATTGAGCAACTATTTTGGTTCCATATCTTTGTATAGATTCACAAATAGTAGTAAGCTGAGGTATTACATATGCATGTTCTAATATACCCACAAGAGATCCTTGAGCAATATCCCGTGAAAGCAATTGAGCTCCCATAATTATCATTCCAACTCCACCTCTTGCCCGTTCTTCATAATAATCGATTTCATCATTTGAAATAGTACCATCAATATTAGAATCATTAATTCCAATAGGTGAAAAGACTATTCGATTCTTAACTTCCATACTACCAATTTTAAATGGTGTAAATAACGTATTGTACTCCATAATAACTATCATTCCTTTCCCTATGCTCAAGATACAAAATTTATTGAAAGTAATTATTATTTAAATAATGTGCCCAGACTATAAACAACTATTTTTTACATATAATTTTTATAAATAATCATCTTAAAAATAAATATCAGAAAATTCAACATTAATAGCATTTACCAATCTATTATCAGAAGGTAAGAAAACTCTATTTTCTTCATCAACTATACCTTCTTTAATAGGCAATGTTATAGTAAATATACTTCCAACGTCCAATTCACTATCCACTTGTATACTTCCACCAAAAATTTCAACTAACATCTTTACAAGAGCTAAACCAATGCCGCTACCTTCTGCCTGCCTCGAAAGATTATTGTCAACTTGTCCAAAGCGTTGAAAAATCATCTCCTGCTTATCCTTTGGAATTCCCATACCAGTATCACTTACGGCAATAGCTATTGTTTTATCCTTCTTATTTTCTTTAACATCAACAGTTATGTTACCGCCCTCTGGCGTAAACTTTATAGCATTCGATAAAAGATTCAAAATTATACGTTCATATTTTTCGTCATCTATTGCAGTATTTCTACTACCGACATTAGTTTTAAAATATAGATTGATTTCCTTTTGACCTGCATATATGTCTATGGATTCTGTAATTCGCTTTGTTAAAATCACAATGTCCACATTCTTTAAATTTAATTTAAATTGTTTTGAATTTAATTTTGTAATATCTAACAAGTTATTCACAAGTCTCAATTGTCTAAATGCATTTCGTTTTATATTTCCTACAAGATTTATAACAGGCTGAGGAATTTCATTAATATATACTTGTTCAATCAGTTGGACAGCTGAATAAATAACATTTATTGGTGTTTTGAATTCATGGGTGATAAGGGTTATAAATTCATCCTTCCTAACAAGATCCTTTTCAAGAAGTTCTCTTTGGTTTTTTTCTGATTTATATAATAATTCTTGTTGCTTATTAATCTTACGATTTTGTTTTCTAAGTAATAGTTCACGTTCTATTGCATCAACTACAGTAGTTAATGTCATTAAGAAAAATGGATTATGAAGTATAACAGCAGTCATAATACATATACTTCCGAGCAGATTATCATCATCTGAATAATGAAATGGTGCTCCATAACAAGCACACTCGTGTAAATAGGTATGATAATGATTACTTCCTATTAGTTCTAATGGATGATTTTGTTTAAGGGTCAGACTAACCACATTTGTCCCCATCTCCTCTTCACTAAATTGAATACCTGGCTGAATTCCTATTTTAGACATTGTTTCTCTTATGGTTTCATCTCCAAGAATATCTAATAAATATCCATTTTCATCTGTAATAGTTATTAGTATAGGAGTACCTTCTAAGGATTTAATCATTTTGTTACCAAAAAATTTTACAACGTCTAAAATTTCTTTATAGATATCTTTTTTTCTACCTAACTCTAATTCTGACATAGTATTTGGGGACACTTTAGGTTCATTAGGATCCATCCCTAATTCTTTACACTTCTTTTTTGATTCTAGAATATAACTTTGTTCTTGCTCGTAGATCTGTTGAAACATATATTGCCACCTCCCGAAAAAGAAAATCAATAACTAAATAGACCTTAAATTTACTCTTAATCTCTAATCGTCTATAAATTAAAAAGTATCTGTCTAGTTAAAGTTTTGCCTTCGCCTATCTAAAATAATAAATGAAAGCGAAAACAATTAACATAGATTAAATAAAATAGCATACATTTATTCATATTAATTCACTTTTTTTACATAATATCTCTTATCCAAAGTATATCACTAAGTTATTTTTATAGGAATAATTATTTTACTAAAATCAAAAAGGAATCACCTAAGATTAGCAATTCCTTTTTGCGAATATGTTTTATGTATTTAATTTATTAATTCTATGAAAGTTTTGATACAGTTACTAACTCTTCAGCATTTAAAGTAATTTCTGTAAGTGTATCAGTTATTTGTTCTGTGGCTGATACTTGTGATTCTGCAAAAACACTTGTACTATTAATTTCTTTGACAACTTTATCTATTGAATTTCTCATTTCAATAAGTAATTGTGATATTTTCTTTGCTGATTCACCACTCATTTGAGAGAGTTTTATCATTTCATCTGCAACAACTAAAAAGCCTCTTGCTGCTTCAATAGCTGCATTAAAGCTAACAAAATATTTTTCTAAATTTGTAATTCATTCATACATTCTGTTATAATTCTACAAATATTTCGAAATTCCTTTTCCACTTTTTACAGTATATTTTGCTATATAAAAAAGTCGAACCTGCTCACCCCTTTATATTTCATATAAATATATAAAGCTAATTTAATCCACCTTTTAATTTTTATTCTACTTGAAAGATAAAGTAATCTTTAGTACTATGAAATTATTAAACATATAAGCAGATAAATTTATGGCTATGTATTAATAATTTAATCTAATAGTCATGTCTATAGAGAGGGGAATTTTATTAGATGAAATTTAATTTTAAAGAAGGAACTTCAATTGTTAATGAAACAAAAGTTACTGAAAATGATACAGCTTTAAAGATGGGATCAGGAAATTTAGAAGTTTATGCTACTCCAGCAATGATTGCTCTTATGGAAAATACAGCAAAAAATTTAATAATTGATGAACTTCCTGATGGCTATACAACAGTAGGTATTGAAATTAATGTTAAACATATTAAAGCATCTCCAGTAGGTGCAAATATAAAATGCAATGCTGTACTTATAAACGCTGATGGAAAAAAATTATTTTTTGATGTTGAAGCAAGTGATGATGAAGGTACTATAGGTAAAGGCTCTCATATAAGATATGTAGTAAATGCAGATGATTTTATGAAAAGAATAAAAAATAATTAGAGTTTTAATTTATTAACTTTTAAAACTAATGCTTATTAACTAAACAATAATTTTATTTATACATAAAAAACTTTGCTATTTAAATGTAAAAATAGCAAAGTTTTTTCATTATTTATTTTTATAAATTCCAATATTTTCATTGAAATCTCTATTATCATTTCTCAATTAATATTTTTAATCAATCTCTTAATTACTCTCCAATTTTAATTGTTTGAAATTAATATATAAATTTACTTTTAACAATTTTTACAAAGAACTTTCTACATTAACATATATTATATATGTTAATATAAAAACTAATGTCTATGAGCTAATATATTAAGTATGGATAAACCTACTATTATAACCAGTAAGAACCAATAACTCTTCATTAATTCGATGAAAAAATCCATATATACTCCTCCTAGCATCTTTAAATCTTCTTTTATCATCTTTTATAATTATACCATTTATTGAATTATTTGTAACTTAATTTCGAAATTTAAGCTAAGACTTTCTAAATATTAGAAAACCTCAGCTTAAATTCTCAATTCTATAATAATAAATAAACTTTATTCTTTTTCCATACTCAAAACAATTTTTCTCAAAATTGAATTAAAAGTGTCTTTCTCATCTTCTGTCAAAGCTTCTAACAGTTCTTCTTCAAGGCTTACATGATGATATACAGATTCATTAATTAACTTTAAACCCACCTCTGTCAATTGTACATATACTGTTCTTCTATCTTTTGTGTCATTAACTCTTTTAACTAGTTCTTTTTTCTCTAATGTATCTATTCTGTTAGTCATAGCACCAGAAGTTATCATAAGAAGATTGTATAACTCTGTGGGTTTTAACTTGAACTCTCCTCCAGAACGTCTTAAAGTTGCAAGCACATCAAATTCTCCACTGTTAAGATTAAATTTTGAAAAATTATCTCCAAGTCTCCTTTCTGTAAATTTAACTATTCTTTTTAGCCTTCCCATAATAGCCATAGACTTTGTGTTTAATTCAGGTATCTCATTTTTCCATTGTTCAATTATTAAATCTACATTATCTCTATTCATACCCCTATCATAACACCACAAAAATTGAATATCAATTATTAATTTAATGAATATTAACAATCTTAATATTAAGACAGTTGACTTTAAGATAAATATGTTTTATAGTTTAAGTATCTTAATATTAAGATACTTAACATTAAGTCTGATTGATTTAAATTAATTTTTTTATAAATTCTAATTAAATTGCTACATTAAAATAATGTACAGCAAGTAAGTATATGTAGTTTATTTATTTAAACTTATATATTTAAGTTATCCAAAAAATATATAAGAAAATATAAAAGAACATATAGAAGGGAGAATTTCAATGAAAAATACAAAAGACACTTTATTAACAATGATTGCTCCAATACTTTGGGGCTCAACTTATATAATTACTTCAATGCTTATTCCAATAAACAGACCAATCTTTGTAGCTCTTATGAGAGGGCTTCCTATAGGATTAATACTTTTACTTTATTACAGACAGTTTCCTAAAGGAATATGGCTTTTTAAAACTTTAGTTTTAGGTACCTTGAATATTGGCGGCTTTTTCTTATTTTTATTCATCGCTGCTTATAGACTTCCTGGCGGTATAGCTTCTATATTAGGAAGTGTACAACCTATTTTTACTATTTTCTTTAGCTGGCTGCTTCTAAAGGAAAGTCCAAATATAAATTCGTTTATTGCAGTTTTAATGACAATTACAGGTGTATCTCTACTACTATTAAAACAAAATGTAACTATAGATTCCATAGGTATAATTGCAGCTCTTATTGGTGCAGTATTTATGTCTCTAGGTGTTGTACTTACTAAATATTGGGGCAAACCAGCAGAAGTAAATAATATGATTTTTACTTCCTGGCAGTTATTTTTCGGAAGCCTTATATTGATTCCTATAACTTTTCTAGTAGAAGGTAGTATTCCAACACTTAATGCCACAAATATATTAGGTCTTGTTATACTCGGAATTTTCAATACTGGAATAGCTTATTATCTATGGTTTAGAGGAATTTCAAAACTATCACCTACAAAGGCCTCCTTCCTTGGACCAGTCAATCCTCTTACTGCATTTTTACTAGGCTTTATATTCTTAAGACAAACTATTAACCCTCTTCAAATATTAGGGGTAGCCATAATATTATTTAGCGTCTACTTTTCTCAACGCAAGCCTTCAAAAAAAATTGCTTATACTACAATTGATGAAAGCTAAGAAAAACTAAAATTATTAATTAATTCTATAAATGCCTGAAGCATATCAAATTAAGATATTTCTTCAGGCATTTTGTGATTCTTATGAACAAACAATGCAATAAGGTTTCAACTTATAAACAATTCTTTTTATTGATTATTTATTTTACATAATTCTTCTTCTAATAAACGACCTAACTTGTTCAGAATCGAATCATCTATTGCAATCTTTCCAGTGTCATGCATTGATGCGGCTAGACTTATATTCAAATATGATTCCTGCATATCTATATTTCCAAAAGCTTCATAATGATTTATATCTCCCATTCATCTCCTTCATTGAATTCCTTAAGGTACCCAAATGCTAACCTTATTCTTTCCTTTTCGTTTTGATTCCAAAGCTGCCTCATCTGCTTTTTTAATTAATACTTCTTTATTATAATTAGTATCAATTAAAGAGCTGATTCCTATACTAATTGTGATATTAAAATATTTAGAAATAGGCTTAAATTGATTTAGCCCCACTTTTCCCGCAAACCATTTCTTTAAGTCCTTACTAAATAGTTTCTCTGCAGTAAATGCACTGCCCTTTTTCTCTTCTACATCTACAGCTGTTTCTTCTTGTATATTTTCCTTTTCATCCTCTATTTCAAATTTATAATCGAAAATAGTCTGCCTTATTATTTCCATAATATTTCTTGCATCCTCAATCTCTGTATTAGGTAAGATAATAGTGAATTCATCACCACCATATCTAGATATTATATCTTCCACGCGTAGGCTGCTTTGCAAAACCTCCGCAAGCTTCTTTAAAAGAATATCTCCCACTTGATGGCCATATTTATCATTATATTTTTTATAATTATCTATATCTAGCATTACTAGAGATAGGTTACCACTGTATTTTTTAGCTTTCTCAATATAATCATCAAGCACTTCCTGAAAATAGCGATGATTATACATACTTGTAAGTCCATCTCTTATAGCTAAACTTTCTATATTTTTATATAAAAAAGCATTCTCTAAAGCACTAGATAAAGGAGTCACTGTACTATCAATAAGTTCAATCTCTTCCTTTGTTAATACATGATCAACATTTACATGTAAAATCCCCAAGGCTTTTTTTTCAGATAATAATGGAATTGAATATACATATCCATTATCTGTTTTGAGTTTCGTAGGATATTTTTCTTTTAAAGCTTCCTCCACAGATCCTTTTAGCTCTATAAATTGCAATCTTTCTCTAAACGTTCCATGGGATGCGATAATTTTTAATTCATCTTCCATTTCGTCAAACACTGCTAAAATGCACGATTTAGCTTGTATAACCTCTGTTACTGTCTTCACACCAATCTTAGCAACTTCATTTAAATCTACAGAAGATGTTATTTTTTTTGTTAACTCGAAAAGCATTTGATTATTTTGATTTTCTTTTTTAAGATTATCAGTTAATTTAGCATTATTTATTGCAAGTCCAATTTCTCCTGATATTGTTTTTATCAGCTTAAAATCTGACTCACTAAAATGGGAAGGTTTTTCACTTCCTAAAACAAGTACTCCTAGTGTTATTCCATACATTTTTACAGGAATTGTAATTTGAGCTTTTGTGTTGTTTATACAACTTATGTAACGGCTATCTCCTTGGACATCTTGAACTAGTATCCCCTCGTTTTTATGAACTGCCCAACCTACAAGTCCTTCCCCTATTTTGAAACTTGTCTTTTTTATATCTTTATCTAGAACATTAGAATATGCTTTTAATTTAAGCTCATGACCTTCTAATAAAAATATTAAACCAAACTCTGCATTTGTATGGGTTGTAAGCCTAGCCAATATTATATCTAACAGCTCTTCAAGAGAATCAGTATTATGTATTGCTAGTGCTGTATCATACAAAATTCTATTTTCAAACTGTAATACTCTTGTTTCTCTCTTTATTTTATCTATTTCATTAAATAATGAGTCAATATTATCCAATTTAAAATCCTTAGAATATTTTTCATCTTTAACATCCAAATTACATTTTATTTCATTAATTATTATATATATTTTTTCGATTTTATTAATTAGAAATATAGTTGGAATAATAGAAATGAATATTATTACTATTAAAAAGAAAGTGAAGCTGCCCATTCCCCATTTTTCAAAAGATGGTATTATTTTTTGCTGAACTAAAATAATTGATATTATGGGAACTAATATTGTAAATATACTACGAATTAGGTATGTTTTAAATGCAAAACTTTTTTTCACGAATTTTTGACTCCTTTTCTAAGAGAATATATTCAAGTTAATAAATGATTCAAAATTGTTCAATAATTGATTCCTAATAATATATTGTTCTTAAGCAATAACTATTAACCACAATAATACATTACATCTTTTCTATTTTACGCAATTAGCTTTTATTTAGCAAGCTTATAGCTAAATAAAGATACTCCTCTAAACAAATTTTCACTAATTCAATTCCAGCTTAGCGCCATTCAATCTATTTTGCTCATTCATAATAGCAATTTCTCTTAAATCAATTAATCTTCTTAATTCTTCATGTAAACATATCTCAAATAAAACTCTACTCACATTAGTTCACTGAGTAAATGCTTCATATTAACTCATAGATTGGGTTTCTCTACTTAACTTCATTGCTTCTTTAATTTTACTATCAGTCTTTGCCATATCTTGAATCTTCTTTCCACTTGGATTTACTAAAAAATATTATTCTAATAGGATTCTAATAAATACTATTGACAAATAATATTTTAGATTTATAATAATGATAATAGTTATCAATTAAAAATAATAATTATTATGACAAAACATAATTATGAATATAAAACATAGAATATAAAATAAATTTTAGGAGGTAAATTATTATGTCATTAATAGGAACAGAAATAAAAGAATTTAAAGCATCAGCTTATAAAAATGGTGAGTTTGTAGACATCACTGAAGAAAATTTTAAGGGTAAATGGAGTGTAATTTGTTTTTATCCAGCAGATTTTACATTCGTATGTCCAACTGAATTAGAGGACTTACAAGATAATTATGGAACTCTAAAAGGACTTGGAGTTGAGATATATTCAGTTTCAACAGATACTCATTTCACACATAAAGCATGGCACGATAGCTCAGAAACTATAAAAAAAATCACTTATACTATGATTGGAGACCCTTCACATACATTATCTCGTAATTTTGATGTATTGATTGAAGCTGATGGTCTTGCAGATCGTGGTACTTTCATAATAGATCCAGATGGTATAATCCAAGCAGTTGAAATTAACGCTGGTGGTATAGGCCGTGATGCAAGTGTAGTTGTTGATAAAATTAAGGCAGCACAATATGTTAGAAATAATCCTGGTGAAGTTTGTCCAGCAAAATGGAAAGAGGGTGCATCAACTCTTAAACCAAGTTTAGATCTTGTAGGAAAGATCTAAGGAGGTAAGCCTATGGTATTAGATAAAGATATAAAGGAACAATTAGAAAAGTATCTTGAGCTTATGGAAGGCAATGTACTTATTAAGGTCAGTGCAGCTTCCGATGATACATCTAGCAATATGGTTGCTCTAGTAGATGAATTAGTCTCTATGTCTTCAAAAATTAAAGTTGAAAAATCAGAACTACTAAGAACACCTAGCTTTAGTATTAATCGTATTGGTGAAGTAACTGGAGTAACTTTTGCTGGAATTCCTTTGGGACATGAATTTAATTCATTAGTATTAGCTCTCTTGCAAGTTAGCGGAAGAGCTCCAAAAGTTGATGAAAAAACAATTGATGCAATTAAAAACATTAAGGGAGAATATAATTTTGAATCTTACATTAGTTTAACTTGCCACAACTGTCCAGAAGTTGTGCAATCACTTAATTTAATTAGCATTCTTAATCCCAATGTGACTCATACAATGATTGATGGAGGTGTATTCAAAGAAGAAGTTGAAATCAAAAATATAATGGCAGTACCATCTGTTTATTTAAATGGTGAATTCTTTAGTAGTGGTCGTATGTCAATTGAAGAAATTCTTGCTAAGATAGGCAGCACGTTAGATACATCAGAATTTGCAGATAAAGAGCCCTATGACATGCTTATTGTTGGAGGTGGCCCAGCTGGGGCAAGTGCAGCTATTTATGCAGCACGTAAAGGCATTCGTACAGGAATTATTGTTGAACGCTTTGGTGGCCAAGTACTAGACACTATAGGAATTGAAAATTTCACAAGTGTAAAATATACAGAAGGTCCTAAGCTTGCAGCAAGCCTTGAGGAACATGTTAAACAATACAATGTTGATGTGATGAATTTACAAAGGGCTAAACGTCTAGAAAAAAAAGAATTCATCGAAATTGAACTAGAAAACGGTGCTATTTTAAAAAGCAAGTCCGTAATAATTTCAACAGGTGCCCGTTGGCGAAATGTTGGTGTCCCAGGAGAAGAAGAATTCAAGAACAAAGGTGTAGCATACTGTCCTCACTGTGATGGTCCTTTATTTAAAGGAAAACACGTAGCAGTAATTGGCGGAGGTAATTCTGGTATTGAAGCTGCTATTGATCTTGCAGGAATTGTAGGTCATGTAACTGTTTTTGAATTTATGCCAGAACTAAAAGCTGATGATGTGCTGCAAAAACATCTTTATAGTTTAAATAATGTGACTGTTCTAAAAAATGTTCAATCAAAAGAGTTTATTGGCACTGATAAAGTAAATGGTATTACCTACATTGAACGTGGCACAGGAGAAGTTAAGCATATTGAACTAGATGGTATATTTGTTCAAATCGGACTTGTACCAAATACAGATTGGTTAGATAAAACAGTTGAACGCAATAACCTAGGTGAGATCATAATTGATAACCATGGTGCTACAAATGTACCAGGAGTATTTGGTGCAGGAGATTGTACTAATAACCCATATAAACAAATCATTATTTCTATGGGATCGGGAGCGAATGCAGCCTTAGGTGCATTCGATTATTTGATAAGAAATTAATTAAAGGAGAGATTTTCTAAATATAAGAAAATCTCTCCTTTTAAATTAATATAATTTAAATAATTTCACCGCAGTCTTTGCGATTTTATATAAAGATGTTTCCAACTCTCTGCTGGCATTTCTTAGTTCTTTTCTAATTTCTATGTGCTGTGGACAATGTTTTTCACATTTACCACATTCAACGCACTGTGAAGCACTGCTTGGATTTTTGCGTACTGCAGTACACATAAGATAGTTATGCCTCCCGGATTTCTTATTTTCAGAATACATAAGATTGTAGGAGTGAAAAGTTCCCGGGATATCTACCCCCCTAGGACATGGCATACAATAGTTGCAGCCTGTACAACCCACCTTAATGTTTATGTTAATTTCATTCTTAACCTGTTCTATTAATTCGAAATCTTCTTTTGTAAATTCACCTACTCCTACATTCTTTGCAATTTCTATATTCTCCTGAACCATTTCAAACGAATTCATCCCAGATAATACACAGGTAACCTCAGGTTGATTCCAAAGCCAACGAAATGCCCATTCCGCAGGAGTACGCTTCCTTGAATTCTGCTTTATTATATTCTTAGCGCTTTCCGATAATAAATTAACTAGTCTTCCTCCTCGCAACGGCTCCATTATAACTACAGGAATTCCTTTTTTATTAGCGACCTTAAGTCCAGTTCTTCCCGCCTGACTATGTTCGTCTAAATAATTATATTGAATCTGACAAAAGTCCCAATCGTAAACATCCAACAACTGAAGAAAAGTTTCTGTATTTCCATGATAAGAAAATCCAACATTATGAATTTGTCCATTCATAACTTTTTCCTTTAACCATTCCTCAGCACCTAGTGATTTCAATCGGTTCCACGTCTGTACATCAGTAAGCATATGCATAAGATAATAATCAACATAATCTGTCTGAAGCCTTTTTAATTGTTCTTTAAAATACTTTTCTAAATCCTTTTTTGACTTAACCATAAAATGTGGAAGCTTTGTGGCAATAAATATTTTCTCCCTACAATTATTCCTTTTTATAATTTCACCAAGCGCAGTCTCACTGCCAGGATAAACGTAAGCGGTATCAAAATAATTCACTCCATTATTTAACGCTTCCATAACCTCTTTCTCTGCTTTACCCATATCAATACTAGTTCCTTTTTTGGTAAAACGCATACAACCGTAGCCTAATATAGATAACTTATTTCCCTTTTTGTCTTCCCTATACTTCATTTTTGAAGTTTTTTCTACAGACTCCATTATAATAATCACCTCATTAACAATACAAATAATATAAGTATATTATAACAAAAATAAGAATACAAATAAAAAATTCGTACTATACTATTTTTATTTAGTACTATATTTAAAACATCTTTCAATAGTATCATCAAAGGCAATGCAGGAAGTGTAATTAATATAATTAACATTTGTGTTGTTAGTTGTACTTGGACCTGTATCAATTTTTTAAAGAGTGAAAAAGCCTGCTAAGTGAAGTAATTACTTTACTTAGCAGGCTTTTACTAATCAATACACTAATATGTCAGTTAATTTTCTTGTTCTGCAGTTTCAATGAATAAATTTGCTATTTGAACAAATCCTGCTTATACAAGTTTTTACAATTACATTCCTATATAAACTCTTCTACAAACTTTTCTCCATCAATTGGAACCCATTTCCTATCGACCATTACATTTCCACTATTTAATACTGCATGAAGATCATGGAATGTAGGTTTTCCTTCTTCTTTATATAAAATTCCTAGTGGAATACCATCATCTCCAAACTCCATAGCTTTAATAATAGCTGCACCTTTATCATTAGTATTGTAGTTTTCGTCTAGCTGATAAACTCTATCTTTATACCATTTAAAGGTATTAATCTTATTGAAACTAACACAAGGCTGCATTATATCGATCAAAGCATAGCCTTTATGATTAACTGCTGCCTTTATCATACGCTTTAGATGTTCCTTATCTCCCGAAAAACTTCTAGCAACAAAGGTCGCACCAGCTGCTATGGCTAAAGCTAATGGACTTAGTGGTTCAGAAATCACTCCATCAAATTGCATCGAAGTTTTTTGTCCTCTTGCAGTTGTTGGTGATCCTTGACCTTTTGTAAGTCCATAAATTTGATTATCATGAACTAGTTGAACAATATCTAAGTTTCTTCTTATATTATGGATAAAATGATTTCCACCTTCACCATAAGCATCCCCATCTCCCGAAGTAACTATTACTTTCAATTCAGGATTTACCATTTTTATAGCTTGAGCTGGAGGAAGCGCTCTTCCATGCAATCCGTTAAATCCATTTGCTCTTATATAATGTGGAGTCTTTGCCGCCTGACCTATACCAGATACCATCATAAGCTTTTCTGGTTTAATATTGAGTTCTGCTACAGCTTCTTTTATCCCCTCTAGTATAGAGAAGTTACCACAACCTGGGCACCAAGTATTTTCATCTTTACTATTATATAGTTTTAAATCTAACATGAACTACACCTCCTTATATAGTCTTGTAACTATCTCATTTGAAGTTATCTGACGTCCATCATACTTCAAAATACTGTCATTCATTAAAAAACCTGTTTCCTGTGTTATAAACTTTCCTAATTGTCCTGTGAAGTTTTGCTCTATATTTATTACTTTCTTAGCAATAGCCTTGTACTTTCTTAAAAGTTTATCTGGTAATGGGCATATATCACCAAAAGAAAGTGCTCCGACCTTTAAACCTAAACTACTTAGAATTTCAGTTGCTTCTCTTATTGCTCCGTAAGTAGATCCCCATCCAACTAGAAGGATATCTATATCTTCCTCTCCAAAATACTCTGGTTCTTGTTGATCTTCTTTTATAAATAGATCTAGTTTTCTCATTCTCTTTTCCATCTGATCATTTCTAACTTCTATCTCTTCTGTTATATGAGCATACTCAGTATGTTCATCACTATCAACTAGAACTACTTGTCCTTCGATTTTTCCTGGAATTAATCTTGGTGAAATTCCTGATTCAGTCACCTTATATCTCTTATATTCTTCATCTAATCCCTTTCCATCCCAAATATGCCTTTCAATCTTAAGCTCTTCAAGTGAAAACTTTGGAATAGTAATATTAGAATCTGCAAGATACTGATCTGTTAATAACACTACTAAGGTTTGATATTTATCTGCTATATTTAATGCTCTGAAAGTTTGATAGAATGCATCTTCTGCATTTCTAACACTTAACACTATTCTTGGAAACTCCCCTTGAGCAGCAGTTAATAAGAAGCTCAAATCACTTTGCTCTGTTCTAGTTGGAAATCCAGTAGCTGGACCTGGCCTTTGTGAATCGATAACAACTAATGGTGTTTCAGTTATTCCTGCCAAACCAAAGGCTTCAACCATTAGTGCAACTCCACCGCCTGATGAACCAGTCATAGATCTAGCTCCAGCATAAGATGCACCAATTGCCATATTTATAGCACTGATTTCATCTTCAGCTTGTTCAACAACTATACCTGTTTCCACTGATTTCTTTGAAAGGTATGTCATTACGCTAGTTGCTGGAGTCATTGGATATGCTGAATAAAATGATAATCCACCAACTAGAGCACCTAATCCTATAGCATCATTTCCATTTATGATAAGATGCTTTGATAGGTCTTTGCCAGTAAGAGCAAACTTTTCTTCTAACAATTCTTCACCTTTTTTTAAAGATTCTATATTCTTATTTCTTGTAGCTTCTGGAAGTTTTTTAGATATAAAATCTTCAAACTGACCTTTTATACCAAAATGCTTTAATATTGATCCCGCCGCAACAAAAGTAAATGCCATCGGTAACCCTACATCTTTAGCCACTTTTTGCAATGGAAGACTTATTAATCTGCTATCTTCATACTTAATAGCTCCATCTGCAATTATTATTCCTTTGTCATTTAATTTATCACTATGAATTTCTATGGTCTCTCTATCCAATGCAAGTATTAGATCTAACTTTTCAATATGAGAATAAATCGGTTCATCTCCAAATCTAATTTGCGTGAAATTGTGTCCCCCTCGTACTCTAGACATATAATCTTTATTAGAAAAAACATAAAACCCAGATTTTTTTAGAACTTTTTCAAGAAACACACACACGGTGTCCATTCCTTGTCCAGCTTTTCCTCCAATTAATAAATTAAACTTCATTGCAAACACCTCTCTCATAAAATAATATTATTAACTCAAAACTTCCCTTTCTTATCTAATAATATGCTTTATTTCATAATTTGTAAATAATTATTATTAATTAAAAATCATTATATCTTTTTGAAATTTAGTAAGAATATTTAAAATATCTAGATATAATTTGTTACAAAATAGGGCCATCGTAAAAAGCATATGATATTCAGCATATAATAAAAAAGATAGTTATATGACTATCTTTTTTATTATATATTAAGCAAATTTAAGAAAGATTAGTCACTTAAATTTTGCAACTAATCTTTCTTGAATTTTAATAAGTATAAATTACTATGGGGATATTTATTTTGTTTATAGATAACTTAATCTTCATATTTAGGATTTTCTTCGTATCCTTTTATCCTTTTCCAACTATTCCACCTTTTTTTCCTTTGCCTATATCTTTATTATTAGGAAAACCAATTTCTGAAGCAACCTCAGTTTTTACGCTGTTTGAATCGGTTCTTTTTTTATACACTGACTTCCTGTTCGTTCCATTATTATTTAAAGACATATGAATCTACCTCCATTAATTATAATTTTGTTTTGTAGTAATATATTAACCACTATCATAAATTATAATCACTAGAAATGTTACCCAAAAGTAGCATTGATAAATTGCACCAACTAACAAAAAGGTTGGAATCATTTGAAAAAAAGTCCATCTTCTAATAAATGCATAACCAATATTCCTTCATAGTCAATTCTAAGGATAATGTCTTTAATTCCTTCAAATTGTTCTTTTGAAATATTAGTAGTTACTTTTGAATCCTTTATTTTTTTAACATCTATTGCTACGTCTTTCTTTTATAATGTAAACATAAATAAAAAAAGATAGTCATTACAACTATCTTTTTTATTTACCTCGCAACGTCCTACTCTGCCACACAGTCACCCGTGCAGTACCATCGGCGCTATAGACCTTAACTGTCCTGTTCGGAATGGGTAGGAGTGTTACCTCTATGCCATCATTACGAGATGCTAGTT
>Ga0209281_1000475_pt1 | contig 56001 bp, 65 predicted proteins | sample MedtruBG_FD_187514 | JGI IMG/M metagenome (GOLD analysis project Ga0209281, IMG submission 187514) | Root nodule microbial communities of legume samples collected from California, USA - Medicago truncatula BG (SPAdes) (version 2) | ecosystem: Host-associated > Plants > Roots > Nodule | place... | reverse complement strand
AGACCAAAGGCCATGTTGTCGTACACCGTCATGTGCGGATAGAGCGCGTAGTTCTGGAAAACCATCGCGATATTGCGCGACTTCGCCGGCACATCGTTCATTCGCACGCCGTCGATCATTAACTCGCCATGGCTGATCGCCTCCAGCCCGGCAATCATTCTCAGGGTGGTTGATTTACCACAGCCGGAAGGCCCGACCAGAACGATGAACTCTTTGTCTTCAATGTCGAGATTGAAATCCTTCACCACGTGCACGTGGTTGTCATAAATTTTCTGGATATGTTGCAGTGATAATTGAGCCATGGGTTTATTCCTTTACAGGTGCAGAGGCTGGATGGAGGCGTTGCCAGTACGCATCCAACCGATGCCAGTTCAGTTCCCGTGTGGACGGTAATAACAACCCCGCCCCCATCAAATCTTCGCCAATCCCGACTGACGCCATGCCGCTGGCGTTAATCGCCTGGATCCCGGCCAGGGAATCCTCAATCCCGATAGCGTGGTGCGCTGACACGCCTAATCCCCGGCAGGCCAGCAAGAAGATCTCCGGGTCGGGCTTGGAGTGCACGATACGCGAGGCATCTGCGCAGTAGTCAAAGAGATGCGCAATTCCCAGCGCATTCAGAATAACCGGAGCATTGAGTGACACCGAGGCCAGCCCGATGCGTATTCCCTGACCACGAAGTTCTCGAAGCAGTTCTGTGATGCCCGGCAAAATCGACTCAGGGGTGAGCGACCCCAGGGTGGCGACGTAACGGTTGTTTTTACGCGTACACAGCGCCTCGCAATCCGCGGAGGAAAAGTGCGCCGCTTTTCCGCCGTGTTGCAAAATACGCTGCAACGACGCCATTCGGCTAATGCCCTTCAGTTGCTCGTTGAACGTTTCATCGATGGTGATCCCAATTTCCTGCGCCACATCGCGCCAGGCGACGTAATGCAAATGCGCGGTGTCGGTCACTACCCCATCAAGATCGAAGATAACGGCATCCAGTTTCATTCTGCCTTCTCCATGGTAGCGGTCCCAACTTGAGTGCTAAAAAAATCTGACGGCTGATAGCGCTGCTGACCCTTCAGACAAATTTCTCGGCCCCACAACCACAGATGAATTTCTGCACTGGTGTTCAGGGTGACCGCTTCCGGGGTCATATCCACGGTCAGGCTCGCGCCCTGCCAGCGAACGGGCACGCAAAGCCGCTGCCATTGCGCCGGGAGTGCCGGGGCCAGATGCAATTCGCCATTGCAAATACTTAGCCCGGCAAAACCTTGTACGGCCCCCAACCAGATAGCGCCCGTCGCGGCGGCATGAATCCCGTCGTCGCTGCTGTGCGGCTCGTCGCCCAAATCAATTTCCGTCCCGTCTCGCCACAGGCAATACCCTTCCTCTACACGGCCGCAGCGGGCGCTGACGATGCCGTGAATGGCTTTACTGAGCGAGGAATCGTGGATGGTTCTCGGCTCGTAGTACGCCAGATTCGCCAGGCATTCTGCCGCCGAAAAACGTTCCGGCAGCATGTAATTCAGCATCACCACATCGGCTTGTTTAAGGATTTGCATCTCGTTGACTTCCGCCCGCGAGTAGTCGAGCAGAATGGTCTGCTTCCCGGCTTTGGCTTTATATTGGGTCAGGTCGATAGTCGGCTTGCGCATAAACGTATCGTCCTGCGCCAGCACGCCCTGCGCATCAGCGTCAGGCAACCACAGACGTTGCAGAAAATCGGCGGCTCGGGCGGCAAAAACAGGCTGGAGTTCGCCAAACTGCGGCACGAAATGCAGCGCCTGCGCCACGTTGTGCCAGGCCATATAGTTGGTGAAAGCGTTGTTATTGACGTGCTCGGTGTATTCATCCGGACCGATAACATCGTGCAACTCCAGCCGCCCGTTGGCGTCCACCGTTCTGCTCATCCAGAACATCGCCGTTTCGGTCAATAGGCTGACCCCTTCGCTGCGCATGAACGCCTCATCATGGGTAGCGTGCCAGTAGTTCACCACCGCCCAGGCGATATCCGCGACCAGGTGATGTTCCGCCTGCGCGGAGGCGATTTTCTGCCGCAGGCCGGTGCGGATATTGATGGCGGCAAATTCCGGCGTTTCTTCCTCGCCGCTGCGCGCGCTCTCCCACGGGAACAGCGCCCCATGCCAGCCATTGCGTCGGGCTTTTGCCCGAGCACCGGGCAGATTCAGGTAACGGTAGCGCAATAACGACCGCGCGGTGGAGGGCTCGGTCAGCAGATGATAAGGGAGTAAAAAGACTTCGGTATCCCAGAACACATGCCCTTTGTAGCCTTCGCCGGTCAGCCCTTTGGCGGCAACACTGCTGCGTTCGTCATGCAGGGGCGTCATGGCCGCCAGATGATAATGGGCAAAATCGAGGGCCACTTGATCGGCCGCGGTACTGGACTCTACGACGACCCGACGTGCCTGCCAGCCTTTCAGCCACTCCGCTCGTGAAGCGGCCAGTAGCGCGTCGTAGCCCTGCGCGGTACATGTCTGCAACTCATTCAGACAGCGTCGGCTGAAGCTTTCCAGCGATAAAGTTTCACGCCTGCGCGGTACTATCCAGCTGATTTTTTCGAGCGTGACACTGTCACCCGCCTTCAGGCACAGCGCACTGTTTTGCATCAGACGGCGATTCTTCGCCGCAAAGCAGCTTTCTGCGTCCTGGCTCAACTGAATACTACTGGTGATCACCACTTCCGCATCCGCCGACTGTGTCGCCCACGCGCCCTGCAACACCTGCTGGCCAAAGACCCGCAGCGAAAGCTCATCCAGATGCTGACGACCACTGTTGGTTTGAGTCCCATCAATGCCGGTGGAAAATTCGAGGTTTACGTCTTCGTCGAGCGCGGTCACGGTGAATTGCATCGCCAACAGCGGCAGCTGCGCCATTGAGGTGAAACGGCGGCTGGCAACGCGCACACGTGCGCCCGATGGAGAGCGCCAGATTAAATCCCGCCGCAGTTCGCCGTCGCTGAAATCCAGTTCGCGGTTCCAGCTTTCGGTCTCACCGCTCAGGAGCGTAAAGGGTGCCCCGTTCACCTCAAGCTGAATGCCGACCACGTCAGGCAGATTAATCAGTTCATTCGTTTCGCCACGCCCGGCGCAGTGATACAGCCCGGCGAGATACAGACCGCGCACCTGTTGGGTGTAGTCCTCTTCATGGCTGGCGCGCACGCCCATATAACCGTTCGCGCTGGTCATCAGCGACGCGTATTTATTCAGGCTGTGCGGGCTGAAAGCCGGATCGTTCAACGTGGAAATGTTCAGCATATCGTCACCCATTCGCCTTTTTCCGCAGACTCATACAACGCCGCGACCAGTTGCTGAATAATGAAGCCCTGTTCACCGTCGGCAATCGTGACCGGCTCACCCTGCAGATGGCACACGAACGCGTCCATACTGCGAAAATGGCGATTGTCGTCGGCCTGATCGCGCTGGAAAAGTGTGTTGAGTTCGCCCTTCACATCGTTATACACATGCGCCGGGAACAGCGTGGCTCCGGCTTTATCGCCGCAAAAGGTGACGTTCATCCGTGACTGCTCGGTGATGTTCAGCACAAAGGAGGTCTCGATCCGCAGCAGGCCACCATTTTCAAACTCAAGGGTGCCAAACAGAGCATCTTCAACGGTGTACTGCGTCGGGTCCCATTCGCCAAACTGACCGCTGCTTTTCACGGTGCCGAGTTTCTCGAAGCTGTGGGCCATGACGCGTCGCACCGCGGGAAAACCCAGCACATACATTGCGGCATCCAGCATATGAATGCCGATATCGATTAACGGCCCACCGCCCTGCATGGCTTTATTGGTAAACACGCCCCAACCCGGAACGCCGCTGCGTCGCAGGGCGGTGGCGGTGGTGAAATACACGTCGCCCAATGCGCCCGTCTGCACCTGCTCGCGCAAAAGCTGGGCGTCGAGGGAGAAGCGATGATGGAAATCATACGCCAGCACTTTGCCCTGTTGACGCGCCATAACGCGCATCTGGTTAGCCTGCTGCGGCGTCATCGCCGGAGGCTTCTCACACATCACGTGACAGCCCGCTTCCAGAGCAGCTAAAACATGCTCAAAATGAAAACGGTTCGGCGAGCAGACACTCACAATGTCAGGCTGAACTTCCTGCAACATCAGGCGTACGTCGTCATAGCTGCCCGCAATCTCAAATTTCGCCGCAAACGCCTGTGCTTGTTCCAGGCGGCTGTCACAGACAGCCACCATCTGCAGGTCACAGCGCGTGGCGTAGTATGTAGCATGGACTTTGTCCGCCACCTGCCCCGCGCCGATGATGGCGACGCGCAACGGGACGACAGCTGTAGCATTGTTCACGCGATGTCCTCTCAGCACTCACGCAGGTAAACGAGGGAATCCTGATACGCTTTTGCCAGGTCGGCAGCACGCACGCGGCATTCATACACGACAAACCCGGAATAATTGTCTGCTCGCAATTGGTCAAACAGCGCGGCAAAATTCAGGCTGCCGCTACCCGGCTGATACCGGTGATTATCCGCGATATGCACATGGCCGAGCAGATCGCGGTTCGCGTGCAGTGCACTCGCAATATCGTCCTCTTCGATGTTCATGTGATAGAAATCGCCAATGATTTGCGTATGTTTGAGCTGATTGTCGCTGATATAGCCGCGGGCATCCGCCAGGGTGTTGATCATGTGATCCTGATAGCGGTTGAGCGGCTCAAGCAAAACGGTCGTCCCGGTACGGCCTGCGACCTCATCCAGGAAACGCAGTGAATCGCTGACCGCTTTACGATCGCCATCAAGGCTGCGCGGCGAGCTCATTGGCGGCAGACGGAAGGTGAACATTCCCCAGGCGGCAGGAACCACGATGCCTTTGCCGCCTACTTCTGCCAGCGCTTCGAGAATGCGGGCGATCTGCTGTAATCCGTTGAGACGACGCTCTTCGATAAAATCCCCGATCCAGCCGTCATAGCCACCGCAGGCGGTGGTCACCGGCAGCCCGGTTTCTTTGATGGCCGCTTTCACTTCGTCCAGATTATTTACCAGCAAACGACCGTCGATTTCGTAGCCGTCGAAGCCCATTGCTTTGATGTAGCGGAATTTCTCCAGAATATTTTCCGGGAAGAAGGCCTGATTCTGCGTTGCGATTTTCATGATGTTGCTTTCCTTGCGCTTAAAAAGTGACGCCCATTTTGATACTCAGCTCAGGCTGTTTATCGACGAATTTCATGTAGCTCTCCGGACTCTCGCTGAACGGCACCACCGGGTCGATCAGGTCGTCACAGTTCAGATAACCGTTCATCAGCAATTCCCAGCAGGTTTCCTCGATACGCTTACGACTCCAGCGCGGATAGTCCGGGTTAGGTTCGCTGCACGCGCGGGAAAAGATGATTTTGGCGTTGTTGAAATGCGCTTCACGCCCGAGGTTGAAACCTTCGGCAAACGGTTTGGCGAACGCGACGTAGGAAATTGTGCCGCCGTAGGCCAGGCCGCGCAGGGCGGATTGCAACGCATCCGCGTAACCGCTGGTCTCGATGATGATGTCGGCACCCTGCTTACCGGTCAGTTTTTTGATTTCCAGCCCAACGTCGGTGCCAAACGGGTTCAGACAGACATCGGCCCCGTGGCGACGCGCTATCTCACAGCGATGACCAATCGGATCGATGCCGATCACCACCGAGGCCCCCGCCTTTTTCGCCAACTGCACCGCAATTTGGCCAATCGCGCCCAGGCCAATTACCACCACAAAGTCGCCTACACGCACGTTGGCATCGCGCACGCCGCTCATTGCGAACTGCGCCGGGTCATAGCAGACGGCGTTTTTCCACGATGCCCCGGCGGGCATTTTGCGCAGTTTGTAGTTATTGACCGCGTTAACGATGACGGTTTCTGCCAGCGGGCCGTAGCAGCAGACGCTGTCGCCTTCTCGATAGTCTGTCACGTCCGCGCCACACTGAATGATGTCGCCGACCACCATGTTGCCGAGCTGGAATGTGCCGAACTCAATGCCGCGCGGCGCGTTAGCGTCACGGGCGGTAAAGAGCTGCCACTCGGAGTCAAACTGCTCATCAATAAAAGGGCTCGCCGCACGAAAATCAACCACTTCGGTGCCGTGTTTTGGCGCGCCGTAACGCACACGAATTTTCACTTCATTTGCCGCTACCGGCACGTCCTGATACTCCACCAACGCTGCGATGCGCGGGGCTGTTGCCACTAATTTTTTCATCATTGATTCCTTGTTAAACTGACTGCCTCAGCCTTTAACGCCGCCGGCGGTCAAACCACTCTTAATAAAGCGCTCGGAAAGCGCGTACATGATGATGACGGGTAGCGCGGTCACCAGCGATGCGGCCATCATTCGTCCCCAGATATAATCCGGCGTACTGAACAGCGTGTTCAGCCCCACTGGCAGCGTGAAGTTCTCTGCGCTGGAGAGGAAAATCGAGGCAAACAGATAGTCGTTCCACGCCACCATAAAGCAGTACACAAACACCGATATCAGGCCCGACATCGCCAGTGGCACCGTGATACGGAAGATGATTTGCAGCCGGTTCAGCCCGTCCATCATCGCCGCCTCCTCGATTTCATCCGGGATGGTGTCGAAGTAACTTTTCAACATGAAAATGGCGGTCGGCAGCGTTTGCGTCACCATGGTGAGAATCAGCGCCAGCTCGGTGTCATAAATGCCCAGCGCGGTGATGATTTTGAACAGCGGCACCACCAGCAAAATGCCGGAGAACATGTAGACGGTGTAAAAACTGGCGTTGATGGTTTCCCGGCCGCGAAAGCGCAGTTTCGACAGCGCCCACGCCCCGAGCGTCCCGAGGAACAGTGAGATAGCCGATGAGACAATCGACACCACCAGGCTGTTACGGAAATAGCTGACGAACGGGAAAATCAGCGGGTTAAAAATGTCGATGTAATGCTCGAAGGTCCATTGCTGCGGCAGCAGCGTCGGATGCAGCGAGATAGCCTCTTTCGCGCTCTTGAACGAAGTCATCAGCATCACAAAGAACGGAAACAGCGTGAAGCCGAGGAACAGCGCCAGCCCGACGTAAAAAAGCGCGGCACTCCTGCGACGTTGTTTATTTGTTGCCATTGAAATTCACCCGTTTTCTGGTCAGCAGAATCACTGCGAAAATGATCACAAACAGCACCACGGAAATCGCCGCTGCCTTACCCAAATCGTTAAAGGCAAACGCCGTTTTATACAGATAGACGCCAAGAATATTGACCTTGGTGGTCAGCAGATAGACATCGGCGAACATGTAGAACATCCAGATAGTGCGCAATGTCACCACCGTCGCCAGCACCGGCATGATCGCCGGCAGCGTGACGATGCGAAAACGCTGCCACCCGTTCGCGCCGTCCATTTCCGCCGCTTCGTACAGCGATTTATCTATGGTCTGCAAAATGGCCAGAAACGAAATAAAGGCGTAAGGGAAATAGCGCCAGATGGCGAACAGCACCACCAGCACAAAACTGCTGTTCGGATTGTCGAACCACAGCGGCGCCTGCTTATACAGCCCCAGCACATCGACACCGAGATAGTTCACGATCCCGTAGCCGTTGTTGAACATGTATTTCCACGCGAAAACCAGCGAGATTGACGGCGTGACGTAGGACAACAGCACCAGCGAGCGCGCCGTTTTGCGCAGTCTAAATTCGCGGTTGAAAAACACCGCTACCGCCAGCCCTAGCCCAGTACTGCCCAGCACCACCAGCGCGGTGTACCAGAAGGTCATCCACAACGAGTGCCAGAAACCCGGGTCGCTGAGAATACGCGTGTAGTTATCCAGCCCGACGAAGGTCGACGCGATGCGTGGGTTCAACGGCAGGTGTTGAAAACTGATTTCGATATTGGAGACCATCGGCCAGGCCACCAGCCCGGCCAGCAGCAACAGGCTGGGACCGAGCAGCATCAGGGCAAACGGTAAGTCGGAGCGGCCCGACATCAACTTCTTCATCATCCCGTTTCCTGCCTGTTTCATGGCTGTTGTACGAGAGCGTCGAGGCGTTTTTGCCCCTCAGCCAACAGCGGTTCAATCGATTTTTTACCTACCGTCGCGGCGTTGACCATAGCGCTGATGGTTCCGGAACCGGTGACATCGCCCATACGGGTGAAGTTTTTATCGCCGACAGCACCGAATACCTTCACGTTCGGGTATTGGGCGATCAGCTCATACGGCAACTGGCCGAAGGCTTTAATCACCGCGTTATCTTTCCAGGTGACGGTTTCAACCACGCCTTTGGTCATCGGCAGCGCCGCCCCTGGCGACATCATCACCCAGTCGGCGGAGTTCTGTGGTTTCTCCATCCAGGTGACAAATTTCTCTGCCGCCTCTGTCTGCGCTTTCTCCTGACCGGACGTAATGGTCAACGAGGTGACCATGCCGTACGCCGCAGACGTGGCTTGTGTCGGCACCATAAAGCCCAGATTCTCGGGTTTACCTTCTTTGTATACCGCCGGGAGAATGTAGGTGGAGTACATCGCCATCGGCGCGGAACCGTTCATAAAGGCGTCTTTAATCTCCATTACGTCGTTGGAGCCCGGCATGGTGGTGGTGGCTAAATCTCGATAAAACGCCAGCGTGCTGCGCATTTCCGGGGTATCGAGTGAGATGCCACCCTGACTGTTAAATACGTTGGCGTTGTTCGACAGTGCAAACTGTGAGAATGCCTGCTCGGTCATCACACTTTCGGCGGTCGGCAGCGCGATGCCGTACTTTTTCATCGACGGATTGCTCAGCGCCTTGCTGGCGGTTAACAACTCCTGCCAGTTGTGCGGTTCCGCGATCCCCGCGGCTGCCAACATGTCTTTGTGATACCACACGCCTGAAAGCCACGCGCTAATTGGCGCCCCGGTCCAGGCTGTTCCGTCTTCAGTGCGCACGATGCGTAATACGCCGTCGTAGAAATTATCTTCACCGGAATCGGCGATGGATTTAGCAATAGCGTTACGGTCGAGTAATTGCTCTTTATCCAGCACTTTGGCGTAGTCATGGCTGACTTCCATCACCGCAGGCAACGCCCCGGTTCGCGCCAGGGTGATGACTTTGGTATTAAACGCATCCTCTTCAACCGGGACCGGTTTAACAACAATGCCCGGATTCTCTTTTTCAAAGCGCTCAATTAATTTCGAGATCACCGCCTGGCGCTCTTGTTCCACCGACGAGTGCATAAATTCAATCGTGACGGTTTTATTATCATCCCGACATCCTGAAATTAGGGCGCAGGAAACTAGTGCTGTTACCAGCACAGTTTTTGCCATTTTCATTTATTCTTCCTTTTATTTAGAATCTATCCACATAACCTGCCAAGGCGCGAGATTCAATTCGCTATCAGTTAAATCGCAGTCGCTTATTAATTCTCGAGCAGGGTTGAATTTTTGATGAATACTTTGTGGGCGATCGCTGAAATTAAATATCCCGGTTATACGCTGGTTATTTTCCGCCGTTCGGGTAATTTGCAATACGCTGCGGTTGATCGCGGTAAATTCGGCTTTGGCATTCGGATGAAAAGCCTGGTTTTCACGACGCAAAGCAATCAACTGCGACAGGCGGTGATAGACCCGCTGACGCAGACTGCCCGCCTGAGACATTGCTGTTTCGATTTCATCCAGGTCGTATTTCTGGCGGTTGATAGCCCGGTTATAGCCTGCCTTTTCAACACCGGCGTAGTCATTACGCGACCCCAGAATGCTTTGGATGTAGATGGCTGGTACGCCTGGGAAACTGAGCAACACCGCGTGGGCCAGCACAAAACGGGCAATTCGGTCGTCATCGCTACTGGCTTTCGGGCTTAGCGCATCCATGTAGGTGACGTTGATTTCGTACGGGCTGCGGCTGCCGTCCGGGTTATTTTTCCAGTTGACCAACGCGCCCTGCTGCTGCAATTTTTCAACCAGTTGCAGAATGTCTTCTTCTGGCAGAATGCCGCGCAGCGGGTTGAGCCCAACCCCGTCATGAGAGGCCAGGAAGTTAAACCAAGTGGTGTCCGTCGATGGCAGCGCCAGACTCTGCGCCCAACGGCAAAGCGTTTCGACATTGGCGCTGTGCATGGCATGCAGTACCAGCGGCGGCAGAGAGAACTGGTACACCATCTGTGCTTCGTCATGACCGTTGCCGAAATAGGCAATGTTGTCTTTATGCGGCACGTTGGTTTCAGTGATGATCACCGTGCCCGGCGCGACCTCTTCCGCTATGGCACGAAAGAGCTTAATTAACGCGTGCGTTTGCGGCAGATGAATGCAGGAGGTGCCCGGCTCTTTCCACATGAAACCGACGGCATCCAGACGCACGTAATCCGCGCCCTGCTCCAGGTAATGCAGCAGCACGTTAACCATCGCAATCAGCACTTCGGGCTCGGCAAAATTAAGGTCGATTTGATCGTCGCTGAAAGTGGTCCACAAATGGCGCACTGACGCATCGCTTAAGGTAAACGGCGACAGCAATGGTAAGGCGCGCGGACGGGTCACGGCGGAAAGGTCGGTATCAGGATCAACGGCGATAAAGAAGTTTTCGAACCCGGGTTCCTGACGCAGATAGCGGGCAAACCATTCGCTTTTCGCGGACATATGGTTGCAGACAAAATCAAACATCAGTTTTGACGACCGCTTGAGGTCGGCAACGTCCTGCCAGTCTCCCGACGCCGGTTCCACCTGATGATAATCAACCACCGAGAATCCATCGTCGGACGACCACGGATAAAAAGGTAAAAGATGAACGTGGGAAAAACGCTCTTTCAGCCAGCGATTAAAAAAACGGGTAAATATCGGCAGGCTTTTCTTTCCCTGTGAACGAAATTGATCAGCGTAGGTAATTAATACCACATCCTGCTGATCCCAGTTCATTTTACGGCGTTCGATAATACGTAATTTTGCTTTTTCAATATCTGAAAAAAGCCTTTTTTCCTGGTGCGTTAAAAATGAATTGCCATACACACTGTTAATCAGAGATTTTATTTTTGAGTTCACGTTTATTTTCCATGGTAGCGGTCCCACGGGTTGAAATCTACTCTCCGGAAAATGGGATGTCAACGCAACGGGCATGGGAAAAAACGCAAAAAGAGGATCTGTAGCCGCTCGAATGCATTAATTGTGAGCTGCCGCAAATAAATGAGCTAAACGATGCAAAGAAAGGAGAGAAAAAGGAAGATACGGAAAAGAAAGGGGGAGCGCCCTCCCCGTCTGTCAGGAGAAATACTTGCGTGACATGCGGCTGGCAAGGCGTGCCAGCACCGGTTCAAGCGCTACCGCCAGCAGCATTTTAATCGGGCGGCGAGCGACGGATTTGATAGCCCAACCGGCAACGCCCGCCGGGCCGTAACGCAGTGCGGTCAGTAAAACCAGCTTGCCCGCGATTTTAAGACCGGGTTTCACTTTCTGCCCGGTACGTTGCCATGTTGAATTCATCAAATGCCTCTCTCAGTTACAGCTGGCGAAAACGGCTGCGTAGCGAAAACGTGTCGGAGGTGACGTAGCGTTCCATTTCACGCAGACGCTTTTCACCCGCCGCCAGCTCAGCATCTACCGCATTCAGCAGTTCGCCGCTGGACGGCATTTTCTCGCCGTACATTTCATTGTCAGGAATCGGGTCGAGGGCAAACGTCATGATGATGTAAGCCACAACCACGAAGAAAAACAGGCCAAAAATCATGGCCAGCACGGTAATCAGACGCACCAGTTTCACCGGAATGTCGAGCCAGTGCGCAATCCCGGCACACACGCCCTTCACCATGCCCTGCTGTGGAATACGCCACAGCTTCTTACTGAAATCTAATCCCGCCATTATTGTTCTCTCCAGTTCGGATGTTCCGCGTCGAGAATGTGTTCCAGCGCCTGAATGCGTTCCCGCATCCGTTTTGCCTCATCCGTCAGCTGCGATAAACGCTGCTGCTCGCTTTGCGACAAATCAGCGCCGGAGCGGTTGCTGTAATGCAGCCACAGCCAGACCGGCAGGACAAACAGCACAAACAACGTCAACGGTATGGCCAGAAAAAGCGCGCTCATGGGGTCTCCTTACAGATGATGAGCGGCGGTGCGTTCAGCACCGCCTGAAAATGATTATTCGTTATCCTGTTTCATTTTGGCGCGCAGCTCAGCGATTTGCGCGCTGATATGGTCATCGGCCTTCAGTTCTGCAAACTGCTGATCCAGCGTTTTCTGTTTGCCGAAACCTTGGCTTTCCGCTTCGGCTTCCATGTGATCGATACGGCGTTCGAAGGACTCAAAACGCGCCATCGCTTCGTCAATTTTACCGCTGTCCAGCTGACGGCGCACATCACGGGAGGAACTCGCCGCCTGATGACGCAAGGTCAGCGCCTGCTGACGAGCGCGGGTTTCGCTGAGTTTATTTTCCAGCTCACCGATCTCTTTTTTCATGCGGGTCAGCGTTTCATCGACCAGCGTGATTTCACCTTCCAGGGTACCGATAATGTCGGTCAGTTTCTGTTTTTCGATCAGCGCCGCACGCGCCAGATCTTCTTTCTCTTTACGCAGCGCCAGCTCGGCTTTTTCCTGCCACTCGGCTTGCTGCGCGTTGGCCTGCTCTACGCGGCGCGTCAGCTGTTTCTTTTCAGCCAGCGCGCGGGCCGAAGTGGAACGCACTTCTACCAATGTGTCTTCCATTTCCTGAATCATCAGGCGGACCAGTTTTTGCGGATCTTCAGCCTTCTCCAGCAGTGAGTTGATGTTGGCGTTCACGATGTCGGCAAAACGAGAAAAAATACCCATAATTCAAATCCTCATACGTTCAGTTCTGTTATCGGGCATGGCCCTGCTGATGAGATAATACAAATGCCGTGCCAACTTTTTATGTTATTGATTTTACACGCACTGGTTGAATTGTGTCTTTCTGACGACTACAGTGACATGGCGAATTACACTAACTAGTGGCGAATTTCATCATGGCAGAATACAAGGACAACCTGCTCGGCGAAGCGAATAGCTTTCTCGAGGTGCTGGAACAGGTTTCACGGCTGGCACCGCTGGATAAGCCGGTGTTGGTTATCGGCGAGCGCGGCACCGGGAAAGAGCTTATTGCCAACCGCCTGCACTTTCTTTCTTCACGCTGGCAAGGCCCGTTTATCTCCCTGAACTGCGCGGCGCTGAATGAAAACCTGCTCGACTCTGAGCTTTTCGGCCATGAAGCAGGCGCCTTTACCGGGGCGCAGAAGCGCCATCCGGGGCGGTTTGAACGCGCCGACGGCGGCACGCTGTTCCTCGACGAACTGGCGACCGCCCCGATGCTGGTGCAGGAGAAATTACTGCGGGTGATTGAGTACGGCGAACTGGAACGCGTGGGCGGCAGCCAGCCGTTGCAGGTCAATGTGCGCCTGGTGTGCGCCACCAATGCCGATTTGCCGCAGATGGTCAGCGACGGCACCTTCCGCGCCGACCTTCTCGATCGTCTGGCATTTGACGTGGTGCAGCTCCCACCGCTGCGCGAACGGCAAACGGACATCATGCTGATGGCAGAACATTTTGCCATTCAGATGTGTCGCGAGCTCAACCAGCCGCTGTTTCCGGGCTTTACCGATCATGCGCGAGAAACCTTGCTCAGCTACCGCTGGCCGGGAAATATTCGTGAACTGAAAAACGTGGTGGAACGCTCGGTTTATCGCCACGCCAGTTTTGAAGCACCGCTGGATAACATTATCCTCGACCCATTCCAGCGCCCGGTCACGGTAGAAGACGTAGCTGAAACCAGCGCCCTTTCCCTGCCCCTGGATTTACGGGAGTTTCAGCAGCAGCAAGAAAAAGGCCTGCTGCAGCAAGCGCTACAACAGGCCAGATTTAATCAGAAAAAAGCGGCTGAGCTGTTGAGTTTAACTTATCACCAACTGCGCGCTTTGTTGAAAAAGCATCAGCTCTGACGCTTTTTCTGTCGTGATTTCATTATTGCCCTTGGTTGAACAGGGGCATCACGCCAGCTATTCTCAGCATAAAGTGCTTCCTGGTGAGTACATCCAGAATATTCAATGGAAATATTTGCACGTTGAATTAATTAAAGAGTTACATATAAAATACAGATTATATAATACACTTTAAATTCTGGATTTAAAAAAATATCGCCTGTAATATCCTCCACAACAATTTACTTGGGGAGCAGACATGGCTAACATAATTTATGCAACGATTACAGGTAATAAGCAGGGATTGATTTCGGCTGGTTGTTCAACTCTTGATTCAATCGGAAACAAATGCCAAAAGGGACATGAGGATCAGATTTTCATATTTGAATTCCTCAATCTTATGACCCGCGAAAGCAACATTCAACTCCACCCTATTCAAATCAGAAAACCTATCGATAAATCAACACCACTTTTAGCTTTAGCCATGAATCAGAATGAACGTCTGAACTGTGAATTTGTATTCTATAGAATGAACTCATCTGGAGGTCTTGAGATTTTCTTTAAAATAAAACTACACGAAGCCACGTTAACTGAAATTAGAATGTTCAGCCCAAACTCATTAACGCACAACGAACTCCAGTCTGATGAAAGCATTTCTCTTAAATATCAATCAATCAGTTGGGAACATGTATTAGCAGGAACAAGTTCCTACAGTATTTGGGAAGATAGAGTGTATTAATTATGGGAACATCTGCGATAGCGCATTTAAAGTACGATTTAGATAATTATGTTTTAGACCTACAACGGACTGCCACACTGGCTTCATCATATTTCATTGAGAATTATCAAGTTAGAAGAGAGTATCTGCGCGACATTGATGAGTTTATACGCGATATAAATAGACGATTTCGCAATACACTTGATATTAACGAACGTATGAGGATAATTGCAGAAGCCCGTGCGGAAAGTGAAATGGCTAGACGTGAGTATCAAATTTTACGGCAAGGAAATTATACCAAATACATCATCACTGAGATATTTGAAGATCAAGGATTAATAAAATATGCAAAAATAACGGGTGGGGTCGTCGTAGGTGGCGTACAGGCCTTGGGAGGAATTAGTATTTATAATACTGGTAAAAGACTTCATTTAAGAAGAATGAAATCGATCGGAATTACGTTGATTGCTCATGGTGCGAATAATGTATTTGAATCAATTACGCCGCTATTATATGAACACCAAGAAACAGGCCCTCTTCGAGATCTTTATCGTTTTGCAGCAAAACAGTTGGGTTATGAAAATTATAATGGTGACTTTGCATATAGCATGGTGGATTTTTCAATTACAGCATATTCAGCTTATAAAGGACTTATTATAAAAGAAAACCCTCTACGCATAGCAAGCAGAGGGTTGTTAGAAAAACCTGGAACCGGTAAATTATTTTACCACATTAGGCAAGATAGCATTACCAAATGGGAGAATAAGAATACAATAATGAAGATATTTCAGACTGGGTCATCCATTAAAACATTCAAAGCGACATTTTATGATGAAGGTTATAAATATGATGAAAGCGAATAGTCGTCATACACAATAAAGATATCATTTAAGCAAAGTTGAAGTATTTTTATCTATTGTTTACAAGTTAGGGTGGGGTAATCATGTAAACAAACATTTTCAACCTTAACGTAATTAATTTTAATGTGGTTGCTAATATTATTTTTTTGACAATGCTATTTCTAATTGCCACTCCTGTTATTATAAACAGACTTATAACGAACATGGCAAACGTACCTTTTGTTAATCCATGCAGATATAGCATTGCACTAACATTAATCAACCCCATAAATGTCACCAGAAAAAAAGCACTACTTACAGCATCTGCAATCACGAGAATGTAATTTTCAAATGTTTCATCCGCCGCAACTATAGCGCCCCTCCCATATACCTCACGTATGGCTTTGACATATGAGTTTTTCATCGCCAATAACTCCCTGTATGAAAAGCAACTGGTTAATATCAGTTCTCTCGCTTTCATTTTAAATTCCATGTTAGTAATATCTTAATCGTAACCTCTTAGCCCAACATCAATATTTCCACCCGCGAATTCGACCTTACGCGCATCATCTTAAACACCACCTTAGTCGAATATTATGATATGCACAATTCATAGCTTTTCCCTTTTCTATTAACATAGCTATCTCTGAATTTGTCTGTACCGAGAGTTTTGACATTATCACTGAAGTTGGGGAATAAAATTGAGCTAAGTCACTTGTTGCGGTAAGTGCAAACACGTTGAATAAAAGACCTGCTAAAGCAGGCCAGAGATAATCAGAAAAAACGACGGAGCCGTTGGGTTTAACTTATCACCAACTGCGAGCTTTATTGAAAAAGCATCAATTCTGATCCCACCGTTGCCCGGCGGCGCTACGCTTGCGCGGGCCTACGACGGAAATACGTGGTCGAACGCTCGGTCTATCGTCACGCCAGTTTGAAGCGCCCCTGGATTTACGGGAGTTTCAGCAGCAGCAAGAAAAAGGCCTGCTGCTGATCCCGTCTTTGCCCGACGGCGCTACGCTTGCTCGGGCTTACTCAGCAATACCGCGCTCGCCAGCATTGAGCTCAGGCACAGTGCGCTGTTGAACAACAGCGCATACTGCGCGGCGTGAGCCATGCCTAACGGCAACAGCATGGCGTAAATCGATGCCGTCACCGCTATACCCATCGCGCCACCCAGCGAGCTGCCCATTTTGTAGATGCCGGAGGCCACGCCCACTTTCTCTTCCGGCGCGTTCACGACGGCGGTGTCAGTCGACGGCGTGGCATAGCAGCCGAGGCCTAATCCCAACAGAACGTTGCTGAAGAACACGATGCCGACGTAAACCGACTTTTCAAGGAAGGTGCACGAAATCAGCACCACGCCGACGCAGGCAATCACTGGGCCGAACATCATCGGCAGACGCGCCCCGTAGCGCTGGAGCAGCTTTTCACCGACGCGGATCATCACCAGCACCGTGACCAGATACCCCATGGTCATCATCCCGGTCTGGAACGCTGACATGTGATGCCCCTGCTGCAGCCAGATGCTGGTGATCATCAGCGTGCCGATGCAACCGTTAAGCATGAAGTTCGACAGCACCGCTCCGCTGTAGGCGCGATTCTTAAACAGCGCGAAATCAATCAGCGCCTCATCGCCTTTGCGTAAACCCGAACGAATGAACCACAGCGTCGCCAGCACCGTCCCGCTCAGCAGAGAAAGCGACAGGCCGCTAGTCCATCCCCAGCTGTGACCTTTGGTGATAAACAGGTTCAGCATCACCAGCGCAGCAACAAAGCTGAACAGACCGCCGAGATCCAGTTTACGATTTTGCGCACTTTCACTGCGGCTTTCCGGCGTCCCACGAATCAGCAAAAAGGACACCAGCGCTGCCACCATCGAGAACACAAAAATCCAGCGCCAGCCCAGGCCGGTAGCGATTGCGCCCCCCACAAACGAACACAGCCCACTGCCGCCCCAGGAGCCAATCACCCAAAAGCTGATTGCCCGCTGGCGGGCCTTGCCTTCATACCAGGTTTTGATCAGCGCCAGGGTGGCTGGCATGATGCACGCCGCCGATAACCCCTGGATCACCCTGCCCGCAAGAAACAGCACCGGACCATGCGATAACACCAGCAACGCACTGCCGATAATGCTGAGCACCAGGCCGATAAGCGTCAGGCGTACGCGGCCAAACTTATCCGCCAGCCCGCCGCTGGCCACCACAAAGCAGCCACTGAATAAGGCGCTCAGGCTGACCGCCAGGGTCAGCGTTTCCAGTGAAATATCGAGACTGCTCTTCATCGCCGGAACCACGTTGATGACCGACTGGGCAAACAGCCAGAAGGTCAAAACGCTCAGAACAATGCCCATCAGCAGCCGGTCGTTACCGGCAAACGGACGGGTTTCTGTCAGGGGAACGGTACTCATCGTGCGGCCCTCCTTCGTGTTCGGTCATCAACGCAGATAGTGTTCGGTCAGCCCGCTCCACAATGCCGCGCCGGTGATGAGGATCTTGTCATTGAAGTCATATCCCGGGTTATGCACCATGCAGCGATCCGGCTCGTCGCCCGCGCCGATGGTGAAATAGCAACCGTTCGGGTTCTTTTCGAGCATAAAGGCGAAATCTTCACTGCCCATAAACGAACCGATGGTGACCACTTCATCCTTGCCAAACAGATCGCCCGCGACGCTGCGCACCATTTCGTTTGCCGCCGGATCGTTTTTCAGCACCGGGCTGCCGTTGACGTGCGTCAGAGTGGCCGTGGCATTGAAGCTTTCCGCCTGAGCAATGGCGATGTCATGAATGCGCTGCAATACGGTCTGGCGTACTTTCTCGCTGAGGGTGCGCACGGTGAGTTTCATCAGCACTTTTTCGTTGATGATGTTCGGCGCGTGCCCGGCCTGAATGCTGCCGACGGTGACGACTGCGGGCTCGAACGGGGTGATGTTGCGCGACACAATCGACTGCAGCGCCACGGTGATATGGCACGCCACGAGGGTGGCATCCACAGTATGTTCCGGCACCGCGCCATGACCGCCTTTGCCGGTCACTTCAATGTGCAGCGTGTCGGATGAAGCCATCATTGCGCCATCGTGCAGGCCAATTTTGCCGATCTTTTGCGACGGCATATTGTGCAGACCGAAAATATGGTCGCAGGGAAACTTATCGAATAAGCCGTCCTCGACCATGACGCGCCCGCCGTACAACAGCTCTTCCGCTGGCTGGAAGATGACGTGCAGCGTGCCGCTGAAATTTCGCGTACGTGCCAGATATTCCGCCGCGTACAGCAGCGTAGTGGTGTGACCGTCGTGGCCACAGCCGTGGAATTTACCGTCGGTTTTACTGGCCCACTCTTTGCCACTGCTCTCCTGCATCGGCAGTGCATCCATGTCGGCGCGGATGCCAAGCCGTTTGCTGCCATTGCCCACTTTCAGGGTGCCGACCACGCCAGTACCGGCCAGGCCGCGATGTACCTCGTATCCCCATTGGGTCAACAGGCGCGCGACCTGCTCGCTGGTTTGATGTTCTTCGAAGCCGATTTCCGGATGCTGATGAAAGTGACGGCGCAGTTCGATGAACTGCTCTTCGGTGTCCTGCAGCGCTTCAACAATTGGATGTGTCATTTTTGTTATCCCTTTATTGCTTCACAGTGATAATGTCGAGTTTATGCCGCCACAATCCCGGCAAAGTGCGTTTATTTGTTGTGAAGTAACGCATTCTTAATGACTGTTTTTCATACAATTCAGTTATGACAAAAAACAACAGGTTCTCTTTTGTCTTGATGTGAGGTGAGTCATGGATCAAAGCGGTAGCGAGTTTGCAGTTACAGTTCTGGACGTGCGCCAGCTCAGCCAGGAAGAAAGTAATGGCCTGACGCTGCTGTGGATGCTCGAAGGCAGCGCGGAGCTGCAAACCCAGGGGCGTCGGCAAACGCTCGAAACCGAGAGCCTGACCGTTATCAACCGAAATCAGCGTTGGCAGCTTTCGAGCGACGCCCCTAACGCTACATTACAGGTCACGCTTTCCGGACACTGGCTCACCAGGCTATACAGCGACATTTTTACCCATGACTACCATATTCCCGATGAAACCAGTGGCAGCTGGCCGCAGTGTGACGAGCTGAGACATTTACTACGCCAGCTGCTGGTCGTCACGCTGATAAATCATCAGAGCCGCTACCGCCTGGAGGCCAATCGCTGGCTCGGCGAAATCCTGCTGTTACTGACCACCCGTTTTCAGCAACCGGCGCGCATCAGCCAGCGGCTGGATAATCCGGGCTGGAGTAAGCGCATCACGCAAGTCGTGGAACGCATTGACGCCAGCTATACCCGGCGCATCTCCCTGGCGGAAATTGCTGCGGCGGAGTTTGTGTCCGAAGCCTGGCTTTCCCGGCTGTTTCGCAAGGAGGTCGGGGTCAGTTTTATGCAGTACATCACTACCCTGCGACTTGAAAAGGCGGCGGATGCGCTGCGCCTGACCAACCGCCCGCTGCACCAGATTGCCCTGGAGCAAGGGTTCGCCAGCACCCGCATGATGAGTGACCTGTTTCGCCGCCATCATAATATGACGCCGCGTGAGTTCCGCCGCTTGCGACAAAATACCTCCTCTGGCGCCCGGCCACGGATGACCACCAGCGACAGCCTTTTTCCGGTAGCGGTTGATAGATTGTTCAGCCTGCTGAATGAGCCAGAGACGCGAGGCTGGGAACCGTCGCCGTTGACGCTGCATCAGCAGCAGGAACGCGTGGTGGATTTACACGATTTTGATTCGCGCGTCGCCCCGCTACGTCACACGCGAGTGATGATTACCCTGCGCGAACTCGACGATTTGCTGCGCGAAGACGTGCGCCGGGAGCTGGAGGCGCTCGACGCGCAGATCCCGATTTACGGGATCGACATCACTGAACCGTTCCTGAGCAGCCGCCTGTTTGCCACCGGCTGGGACGACCCGCTGATGGCGGGCTACGCCTGCTGGTATAACCTGCATCAGATTTTCATCTGGCTGGCGGAGAGAAAATGGACCGTGCTTCTGCACACCGGGCTGACCACGCGGGTGGATTTGCTGCGTCATTTCCTGCAACAGTCGGTCAACCATTTTCCGGCAGACGTCACCGCGGGCTGGCAGTTCGTCTGGCACTGGTCACCGCAGGCCAGCGAAGATACCCGGCAAAACGTCTGGCAGACCCAGCGTTCAGCAATCAATGAATTGCTGCCGCGTGCCAAATTTGGTTTGTGGCACCGCTTTGCGGTGAACAGTTTGCCCGAGCACGACGAGGCGCTTTTTAACTCCTCACTTCTAAAACAGGCTGATTTTCTGGCCTGTCCGGCAGATGCCAATGAACTGCTGGATTTGGCACAGCTCGATCCCGCCCGGCTTGCCTCCACGGAAAACTACCCGGTACAAAAGATTCGACAGATTCAGACTGCGCTTCGCCAACAGCAGCGCACCCTGCCGCTGTGGCTGCTCTCCTGGAACACGCTGACCGGCAATACTCGCGCCACCAACGGCTGGTTTTTCCGCGGCGCGCTGCTGATGCACAATCTGCTGGGGCTGTCGGAACAAGTCTGGCTGGCGGGGTTCTGGCTCAATTCGGGTTTGCAGGGCGAAGCGCGCACCAACGACACGCTCGACACCTCAAGCCTGGCGCTGCAATACAATCACGGCCTGCCGCGACCGATTTATTGGGTGCTGTGGCTGTGGCAAAGGCTGCGTGGCGAAGTGCTGGTTAATGACAAAAATTTGCTGCTGTTGCGCCACGAGGGACGTTACCAACTGCTGCTGCGCAACACCGTGGTTTTCAACCCATGGCTTTCCAGCGAAGAAGCCTTTATTCAGCGCTTTCGCCAGCAGTACCGCATTCATCTGCAAGGGCTCAGCGGAAAATGGCGCATCAAATCGCATCTTTACGACCAGCATAACGGCGCGCTCTACCCGCTGCTGGACGCGTTCACCGTCGCCAGCGGTCCCGACGAAGAAGTGTGGCGCTGGGCCAGACACAAAGCCCGCCCGACGCTCGGGGTTTGCGATGAACATCTTCACGACGGCTGGCAGACCACCGATTCGCTAGAGAGCAACGCGCTGGTGCTTTACGAGCTGATGCCGATTGTTTGAGGGTGTTTTTATTCAATGCGGATCTCATTACGTCTTAACCCCACTAACCTGATGACTTTTGCAGCGGTTAGTCGCAGAGTTTTGTACCTGGCTGCGGTAAGTGCGATACACTTTGCAGATCGGTCTGAATTATGAAGAAATTATGGTTCAATTATTCTTCAGACCGATTAATCAGTATCTTACTGATATTTATGATTTAACGACCATATGACTTACGGACACTAAAGGACTATATAGGCCATTTCAGCGCCCCTAAATCTGCCCCTGACTGAAAATTTGCCCCCAAATTTGCCCCCAAAGATCACTCTCAAAGAGCTGATTTGCGAGCACGTTTCCAGAATCGGAAAACCACGCTTCACACTTTCCCACCTGAAGCCGACAATCGCCACCGGTCCGTTGAATGACTTACTTGGCGCGCGCCACTTTTTCTCCCTCCCCTATACTTTCAGTCTGACCGACTGGAGGTGACCATGTGTGGACGTTTCTCTCAATCCATGACACGCGAAGATTACCTTGCCTACCTGGCTGAAGATGCAGAGCGCGACATTCCCTATGACCCCGAACCGATCGGACGCTTCAACGTCGCCCCCGGCACCAAAGTGCTTCTGGTGAGCGAACGCGACGAACAATTACACCTCGATGCTGTTCATTGGGGTTACGCGCCAGGGTGGTGGGATAAACCACCTCTGATTAATGCCCAGGTTGAGACTGCGGCCACCAGTCGGATGTTTAAGCCTCTCTGGCAACATGGCCGGGCGATCTGCTTTGCTGACGGTTGGTTTGAATGGAAGAAGGAAGGCGATAAGAAGCAGCCCTACTTCATTCACAGGGCTGACGGTAAACCTATATTCATGGCGGCGATAGGAAGCATACCGTTTGAGCGTGGCGATGAAGCGGAGGGCTTTCTGATTGTGACAGCTGCGGCTGATAAAGGGCTGGTTGATATTCATGACCGGCGGCCGCTGGTTCTTACACCAGAAGCCGCGCGCGCCTGGATGAGTCAGGATATTGGAGGGAAAGAAACTGAGGAAATAGTCGCCGATGGGACGGTGCCAGCGGGTGCGTTTACCTGGCATGCCGTATCGCGCGCTGTGGGGAATGTGAAGAATCAGGGCCCTGAATTAATCGAACCTGTCAGTTAGCCCAGACGATGGGAATATCAGAAAGCTTTGTCGTGTATTGCGGCGACAGCATGTCTCGCTTCATCTGCCACTTTTGCTGAATGCCCTGGCCAGCGAAGTAAAGGGTTCCCTTCCCGCCCTTCTTGTTCAGATTGTCCATCAGGTGCATTAACTCGTCGCTGTTCGCACGTGGTGCGCATTCGTCAAACAGGTTGAGCTGCGCCACGCCCTGACTAAAGAAGTTGCCCAGCATTATCCCCGCTTTCTGGTATCTGTGTCCGTCCTGCCATATTCGGTCCAGACACCGGGTCGCGGCAGCTATGATGTCGCGCGTGTCCTGCGTGGGTGTAATGAGTTTTGTCGCCGCGCTGTTCCCGTAATACGGCTCATTCAGCGCAAACGGAGAGGTTTTAACGAACGCGCTTACATACCGGCAATACTGATGCTCACCACGGAGTTTCTCCGCACCTCGCGTCGCATAGCTGCAGATGGCCTGCCGCATTGACTCGTAATCGGTGATGCGCTCTCCGAAAGAGCGGGAGCAGACAATCTCCTGCTTCACCGGTTGGAACTCTTTAATCGCCAGGCATGGTTCGCCGCGCAGTTCGCGAACGGTGCGCTCGAGCACTACGTTGAAGTGCTTGCGGACAAAGCGAATATCCGTGTCGGCGAGCTGGAGTACGGTCTTGATCCCCATAGACTCGAGTTTCTTTCCGATCCGCCGACCAACACCCCAAATCTCGGACACAGGCATGAGCGCCATAAGCTTGCGCTGCCGATCAACATTCGATAAATCCACTACGCCATTTGTCTTTGTCCACTGCTTCGCGGCGTGGTTCGCCAGCTTTGACAGCGTCTTCGTCGGCGCGATACCGACCCCAACACGTAACAGCGTTCGTTGAAATACGGCATCCTTTAGCTCGTGCCCGAATTCTTCAAGGTTTCTACAATTACGCACGCCGGTCAGGTCACAAAAGGCCTCATCGATGGAGTAAATCTCAACGCGAGGGCTCATTTCTTCCAGCGTCGTCATTACGCGCCAGCTCATGTCTCCGTAGAGCTCATAATTACTGCTGAAGCAGGTGATGCCATGCGTGCGGATAAGTTCCTGCATTTTGAAGTATGGATCGCCCATCTTCACAAATTTTTTTGCCTCCGCCGACCGAGCGATCACGCAGCCGTCGTTATTGCTCAGCACTACTACTGGCTTACCTAGCAGCTCCGGCCTCCATGCCGTCTCGCAGCTGGCATAGAATGAATTAACATCAACGAGCGCAAACATCACATCACCGGACAGTCATCAAATTCACCGCTGCGGGCATCGTTAAGGACGAACGTCACCACGCCACGTATGGAAATATCAGATGTAAATTCATCGTCATCTGGGAGGATGGTTTTACGATCGGGATAGTCGAGGTCTTCAAGTACGGGCCGAGGGTGTGTGCGGTAACGCTTCGTTCTGAAAATACCGTCTACCACACACACAACAAGAGATCCGTCGACTGGGAGCAAAGAGTAATCAACAATGACAAGCGCCTCTTTCTTGATGCCTTCGCGCCATGACGTGAAGTCGGTGCGGAACAGGTATGTAGACGCTTTTTGCGTGCAGCATACCTCGTCCAGTGATACGCGTTGCTCGATGTAGTCCGTGGCTGGAGATGGAAATCCCATGATGCACCTCAATCATTAGCTGTATGTATATACAGTATTACTGAGGAGTGGTTTCGATCAAGCAGAAAATGATAGACTTTGGGATTGCAAACGACAGGGTATTGATAAATGGCTAAATCGTTCACTAATTTTTTGGTCAGGCTAGCAGCTCTGTTTTCCCTGATAGGATTGATTTCCGGGTATAGACAGGACGACACGGTACTTAAGATTGCAGAAGTACTGATGATCGTCATTTGGGTTCAAATGGATTTCAAGCGTATTAGGTCAATTTTCAAATCGGAATGAACATTAGATGGCGATGATACAGTTACCTAAAAACCAGATAGTTTCAATGGCGTTTTATTTTGATTCTGGATTTTATAAATGTCTACCGTCCTATCCACGATAGGTCGTCGTGCAGCCTTTGTGCTCTTTTGCGTCAGCACGAATTGCTGGAACCATAGGCATACCGACAACTTCGTCATGCCTCATGATATTCATTAAATAAAAATGGTATACAAAGTGGGAAAAATACATTCTATTCAATATTTGCGAGGGATTGCATGCTTACTTGTCGTATTCCTCCATATCAAATCGCTCATGCCAATAGAGTTTCGTGGGTTGTTCGCTAATGGTGGAATCGGTGTCGATATATTCTTTATCATTAGCGGATTCATTATTTATTACGCTACAAGCAAGCCGGAAGAGGCTAAAGGGAGAGTATACTTCACTAAGCGGGTCTTAAGAATATATCCCCTCTTCTTTGCTGTATGGCTGTTGACATCGATTCTAAACTACGGAGCAGAACCATTTTATGAGGTTGTAAAGGCGCTGTTTTTCATTCATAACGATTACAATGTTGGTGCTCCTGGATTTGGATTTAACATGATTGGCCCTGCATGGACCTTGACATTTGAGGTCATTTTTTATCTATTGTTTATGGCAGCATGTTTAATCAGCCACAAATATAGAGGGTTCATATGCATCGCATTCCTTGTTGCTATTCCTGCCTTTTTGCAAATGTACTTTAACGGGACTATCTCATTAAGCAGTTATTCCACTGCCAACCCACCTCATCACACACCTGCATTTGGATTAATACGAGTTCTTGGTTGCCCTATTTACCTTGAATTTGCCGTTGGGATTATTATATCCATGCTGATGAAGAAAGTGCATGTAAGAGTTGATTCTAAAACTCTCAAGGTGGTTTCTATATGTGGGTTTGCATTATGCATAATGTTAATCATGTCATTTAGCATAAGTGAGACACAAAAATTCTTTTTAGCCTTATCTGCATTCCTATTTGTCCTCCTTATAGATTTCAGTCACGCCAAGGAAGTAAAGGCTCTCTCATTCCTTGGTGACATATCCTACGCAATGTACTTATGTCACTGGATGGTAATAAAAACATATATCACATTCTATCCAAAAGAATGGAACCCCGAAAATTCGGCAATGAAAGTTACTGGCATATTAATTTTAACAATTGCCACGTCATACGCACTTCATCGTCTGATTGAAAAGCCAGGAATAAAACTTGCAAGAAAAATACTAAACTAACAAAAGCCCCTTTCGGGGCTTTATCTTTACAAAAGAATGCGCCAGGCGCCAGCTACTTTCTTAACAGTTATGACCCTGTTACCGTTAGCAGTACCAGTGAATACTTTATCAGCTCCCCCAACAGCTAACCCTGAGCCACCAGCTTTGAACGTAATTTGTCCTGCCGTGTCATTGGTTATAAGCACATGAAAGTACATTCCGTCTCTTGAAGGCTGAGCAATCCCAGTTATGACGGTATTGTCAGACGCTGAAGCTATTGTATACGTCAGGCCATGCTGTGGTGTCCATGTGTTTGCGACGTTCGGCCAGCCATTCCCAACAGTGTTTATTGAAACAGCATTCGTTGAAGGCGGATCTTCATGGCCCCCTTCAATAAAGTAAACCCTGTTTCTCTTGTCATATGAAACCTTGATTAATTTGTTGTTATTTACTCCGAACCCAACATAGTGAATGCCGCCAATCAGGTTCGCACCACTAATCACAATGCCAGCAGCTGGCGAATCGGATGTAACGGCAAGGTAGAAATAACTTTCCGTACCGACCTCATCAACGAAGAAACGGCGCGTAGCGCTCCCAAGGACCCGATAAACCATACCATTCTCAGGAACCAGATTTGATGTTCCTGTCGTGGTAAATTGCCCTCTGTTACTTGTTAATGGACTTTGAGGGGTCATCTGACCGAGTATTGTTGCAGCCCTGGCAAATGAGCCAGCAGCCTGTTGCCCCTCAGGTAGCATAGCCAAATTAAGTATTGTCCCATGCCTGATTCCTTCAGTGCTGCGAACTGGGGATGATGAACTCCATGTCACGAAGTCCTTGGTAGTAACATAATAATATTCACCTAGCGTATTAAACGCATCGGCATAGCAATACCATTGTTGAGAGCGTTTGGAATATGTAAGGCATGGACCTTCTACATCAATACCACCATAGTCAAGATCCGCAATTTGCACATACCCACCAACCACGGTATTTGAACGCCAAATTTCAATATGTTTGTTGTATTCATTTTTGATAGCAATCATGTAGCGACCCTGCAAATCCTGGTGGAGTTGCGGGTCAAGGCGTTGAATACTGATGTCCTGAAGCAGCAATTGTGGAGGGTCAAAAGTTAAATTTTCCAGATCGTTACACTTACAACCTACCGCTGCAGCCCATGTTACAGAAACACCATATATGTCCGGCGCATTTGGTTTAATGCCAACTGTGGCAACGAGCCAAACATCACCGTTCGCATCCACAAGCATTGCCGGAGCCCAAATCTGGTTAATGCTCGTTAACGTACCGCCGAACTGTACAGCTGATTGCCCATACAAAAGTGTCGGGCCCATTTTAACTTCTCGAGGAGTCCAGTTAATCATGTCTTCGCTGACATGAACAATAAGATCTCGAGGATTTCCTATTGGTGGATTAGGGTGCCCACCCGTAATGCACATATGCCACTTACCATTGAAGTAAGTGATATCTGGATCGCCTCTGACAGCAGTAGTATCAGATAGTGCAGCTGAAGAAGATGACAAAAAATAGTTCTTATCAGACTGCATGTAAGTGGAGTTAATACCTTCAAACCACGTCGCATTGTAACTTTTGAACAAAGTAATTTTTCGGTCAGGAGTATTGTTGTTAAAAAACGCCGCAACAAAGTAATCTGATACATCCTTTGACGGCACTCTATTGGTGTATGTTTCTGTTTCATCAATGAAGTCCTGAACGGTTCCGCCACCTTCTTTTCCGATCATTTCAGCGCCAGAAGATGTGGCAAGTTCTTTCCTTAAAACATCACTTACATCTACAGCAAGCCACTTACCATCGCCAATACCGCCAGTTGAATCAGGAGTAGAATCAACTGGAACTGTTTTTGGCAGGGTCGTCAGGTCATCCCAGCGATACCAGATACCTGTTGATTCATCCTTAAGAATGTCGCCAGCTGCAGTTACCGTTGCGCCGTCCTGGAATGTGCCTACTGGGTTCCAGCCGAGGTTATATATTTGTTGGAGTACCAGCTGCTTCAGGCCCTCGATGGTGTAATGCGCGCCGCCAAAACGGTCAATGTACTGTAGAGCGAGCGAAGTAACGAACTCATCAATTTTCCCGGCGTTAAATTTCAGGTCTTGAGGTAATTCAGATGCGACAGGTGTCTGACTTGGAGTGGTAGCCATAATTTTTCCATAAAAAAACCCGGCACATTGGCCGGGTCAGGAGTTGAGGTGAGGGTTTAGTTAGAGGTAAATCATGTCGCTGTATTCTTCCAGCGTCAGTGCGGTAGTTCCGTCACCATTTGGCTGCTTGGCAGTGATAGTCCATTGCGTTGCATCCAGTTCCGTTGAGGTTGCGATGACATATCGTGACGGGGATTGCACGTCGAAGCCGTCATATATGTTCAGGTTGATGTTAGGAACGGCAGCTGTGAACCCAAATGCAGTGTCGCTGCGTTGGGTCGCCGGATAGCGAGCCGTTGGATTTCCGAGCGAATCGGTCACGACCACAAACATGCTGCCGAAAAAATTAATCCGCTCGCTGGTATCGAAGTTATTCCCGTTGCGCGCGGTGATGTACCCGGCCTGCTGGTTCGTGTCGTATGTATCCGGCACCTGCACCATTTGCCCAACGTTCACCCACTCCCCGTCTGCCAGCGCCGTAATGGACATTGTCATTCGTGAATAGATGAGTCTCCTGCACTCCCTAAGCGCCCTTTCATTCGCCTGGAACGTATCGCGGATGTACATCATTTCGAACTTCTTCGCCTTCGTCGGCGCGCCGGAGGTGATGGCTCCATTTGCGATTCGGTAGCGAATGAAATCCTGTTTATTCGTTGTCGGGTTTCGATACTGCAGTTCGACTCCGTCAAACCCACCCGGCAACGTCATGTCGTAGCTGATTGAGTAGCCCGTATCGACAGTGTTGCTGCGGTTAAAGACGGTTACTGGCGTGGCTTGTTTCTTGTCTCTGGTGAACGACAGCACCCCTGCGTCCCAGAAAATACTCACGCTGGCAGCATCACAAATCATCTGCATACAGGCACCAAGGGCAACATCCTCATCATCGAAGGTGTAATCGAAATATCCCAGTCGCGGGTCGATAGCGTCGATTTCAGCCTGAATCTGATACAGACCGTAAATGTCGATGGTGTCTTCTGGCTGCTTGCCACGAACAAGCCAGTTATACAGGGCAATATCAGCGAACTTTCGTGAATATCGTAATGAATAATCGACCATTTGCGTGGCAATGTTGTAGCTGATCACATGCCTGCCCAGCAGCGCGTTATATTTACGCTCCCTACCGCTTGTTGCCTCCTTTGTCGACCTGACAGTAACCTCAACGATGGTATCGTCCTGGTAGGTGACATTAGTGCGCTTATTTACGGCATGGATGGCTTCAACCTTCAGACGGCTCACATCGGAGCTGTTATCGGTTCTCTGGAATGAGATGGCATACCGCCCGTATCCACCGGCAGGCGTTATTTTGTCGGTTCGGTAGAACGTCTCACTTGAACTTTTATTTGGCGTTGTCTGCTTGTAGGTGAAAACCTGTTGGGTGCCTGGCACCATATTGTTTTCGGCATCTACCTTCCAGAGCGTTACGGTCCAGTTTGTCTGCTTTTTGCCACCCAGAGCGGACTGAGTGTGGATCCAGAGCTCTGTCGAATCCACCGGCGAAAACACCGGGCCGACAATCAGGGCCCCATTATCATTCAGGATGAATTTGGTCGTATTGATTGTTGCCGTAGAGACGTCTACACCATCCGGCCCCGTCAGGTCATTGAATGTGAAATTGTAATAAATTACAGGATTGATGATGGAACCGTCGTTGGTTGTCGATACAGCAATCAGGTCTCCCGACACGTCAATATCTTCGGTGGTTGAGCCACCAGGCACCGGATATGTAACGTTGATTGTGAACGTCACAGGGTGTGGAAGGGTCAGGTCCATGAAGTAGTCAAAATCGTCTTGCTTGACTATCTTCATCGCAATCTGGCCGCCTGCATACTGCCCGCTGATGACGGTATTGGCCGTTGCTGTTTCTATCGGGAAATCGTCCGACTCGTTGCGCCCGGGAACCTCCTGCCCGTCGACGTCATCGAACTGATAGCCCTCTGTAATGAGCGGGATGACCTGGCCTGGCTGATAAATGGTATATGACGAGCCAGCCATGGCTCCGAGATTCGATTCTGAATAGCGGATCGACGATACGTCGTATTTACCCAGGCCAAAGTCCATCAACTCAGTGACGTATTTCAGGTTATCGGTATACTGGAAAAGCGACTCCTGAATCAGATCCGGGAATGCGCGAACCAGACCAAAGTTATCCGGTCTTGCTTCCCCGTTACGGGCAATGTTGGTCTGTCCCTTGAGGCTGTTATTCGGGGAGGTTTTCGAATTACCGGCGCCAGAGGCATTCGGCTGAGCAACAAGTTTCGACATGACCTTGCCGATAAACTTGATGTCCTGCTTATAAGTGAACATGCCAAGGATGAGGGCACTGCCCTTCATAAACCCGCCGCCTTTCGGCTGATCGAAGATAGCAATCCGGTCTGACTCTTTCAGCACAAACCCGACATCGTCGTTATCGGTTAACTCACGTCCATTAAGGTTAATGCGCAAGTCTGCATGCAGGTTCTGGGTATCAAGCCACTCGCAGAACACCGCCCCGGCCGGTGCAATTACCCTCTCCTTCGGTAATCCCGGCACTCGCTGAATTTCGATTGTTGGCATAGGAATAAAACTCAACCTTTGTGTAAAGTCTTTGGATGGTTCTGACCGGATCAGCCCGAACATGGCCACCTTCGCAGCGGCTGTGAAATGCCATGCCGTTGATTATTAAACCGACATGAACCGGCTGCTGTCCGTACCAGGCAACGAATATCCCGTCTTCGTGGAAAATCTCAGTCCGGCTCCAGTAGACAACCTCACCTTCAAAGCACGTCCTGAACTCATTCCCGGCTTCGTAATCCGGGGAATGATGCAACTCAACGCCAAAGACATGCCGGTAGTACAGGACAACCAGGCCCCAGCAATCCAGGGAATCGAACGTGCAGGCGCGGTTAGCCCACGGCAGGCCAATAACCCTGTCGATAAATTCCTGTTTATGCATTTTTGAGGCCCGGGAATAACTCTGGTGTATAGAGAGGGCTGACGTTGTTGTTGAGTGGATTTTTCAGCGTGAGCTCGCAAGTGACGTCGTTCTGGTCCATAGAAGTATCATTTGCGTACAGCGTCCACGGCTTAAGCGGAGTGTTCGTATCCGCCGAATCAAAACGCTGATATGTCACGGCGATCGGCGTAATGCGGGCGAAAGCTTTCCATTGCTTCAGTGCCTGCTTGAAATCCATCGCCAGGCGCCCGAACTTAACAGACGCGCCGATCACCGGCGTGTTACTTTGCTGGCTTTCGACCACTTCCATTCTGCAAGGCTGATATTCCAGGCCAGCGAACGTCTTGGGGAAAATCTGGTTTGCCACCAGAGGTATTCCCCCGAAAACGTCATTGCTGAAGGTGATGGTTTCGTACAGCACCCTGTTCGGGCGCTGACTTTGATATTCTCGCAACGTAGGCATCAGGGAACCCTCGGGATTGATTCTGGATCGCGATCATCCGGGTAGCCAGTCACGATGATGTCCAGCCAGCTTGCCCATGGTGGTGGCAGCTCAATGACTATGTCGTCGTAGTCATCATCGGAGTTCAGTAGCTTCCGGGTGACAACATCGCCGGTCCACGTAAACACGCCGCCAGCTTGCGCCCATGTAGGATATGCAGTGAAGTGCAGCTCCTGCACCTCCGGCTCACCGTATGCACCAGACCCAATACCAACAGGCATGGTGAACCACTGATTACCATTATCGAGATAGTTCGGGCTACGCACCCACTGCATGAAAGCCCGGTGTTCTGCCAGCGTGAAGATCCACGTCAACGAGAATCCGGTTTTCAGGTCATCGGTCAGTTTCTGGAATATCGGCGAGCCGATCTGTGGCTGATCGGTTCTGAACCCGGTATCGGGCTTCGGTGTTTTCGACTTCTGCGCCAATGGAAGCCAGTCAGGGTAAGGGATTGGCATAATTACTCCGTTGCACGCGGTGTGGCGCTGGTATTGCGCGTGATGGACTGACGCATCGGTCCGCCCTGGTCCATATCCTGAATGAAAGCCTGAACCGTCAGCGTATTGCCGTCCTGAGACGCCTGAGCATCAAAGCTGTGCTGACTGGAGGAGTAGTCATTGAAAACGATATTCACCGCCATCTGACCTCCGCCGCTTTGCATATCCTTGTTGCTGATGACCGACCCGTTATCGCCGGGGATCATGTACTGGCTGCCGTTCGATGCCTGGTAGATTTCAGGCATGCCGCCCTCACCCACCTGGTACATGCTGCCAGCGGATACCGGACCGCCATTCTTGCGCTTACCAGCCAATCCATTGGCCAGCGCCATACCAGCCACCAAAGCTCCAATACCGATGACCGCAGCGCCACCAAACGAACCGATGGATGCGGCAGCAGCAGCTGGAAGCCATGATGTTGTGGTCGTTGCGGCAGAGGCAGTGCTGGCGGCAGTGGTGGTTGCGATGCCCGCGACCGATGCAGATGTCGTGGCTGCGGTCGCACTGATTTGCGCGGCGCTGCCCGTGATGGCTGATTTTACCCACTCGACCCCCATCTGGACGAAGCCGTTGATCAGGCTGTTCAGAGCATTGCTGGCAAGCGACTGCATGGCCTCCTGCGCAGACATGCTGCCGGTGATGATTCCGGTGAAAGCATTAGAGGCGTTGCCAGCAAGAGACTCAAACGATGCCGCCAACATTTGGTTGCTGATGTCCTGATTTTTCCAGATTTCCCACTGAGCGTTAATTCGTTGCTGCTCATACAGCGTGTCTGCTGCGTTTCGTTGCGCCAGCGCGTTCTGATGCGTTAACACTCCTTGCTGCTCATACTGCTGGATCAAAGCAATCTGTTTAGCGTGCTGATTCGCCAGAGCTTGCACCGGATCAACGGCACCCGCAGCCTCCTGCACAGGCGTAACTGCCTGATCGGCGCGAATCTTGGCAAGCGCGGCCATATGCGTTTGTTCGAGGCGCTCTGACGTTTCGTTGTATTGTTCCTGGCTGATTTTCTTAGCGGCCAGTGCCGTATTCAGATCCTGAACATCCTGCTTATAGGAGGCGTTCTCTCTGGATTCCGGTAATAACTTCTCGGCCGCTGCCTGAGCTTTCAGCGCGTTGGCGGTGTCCCATTTTGCAGCCGCATATTTCCCGGCCAGCGCAATCTGCTCTTGCGTTGCGCCTTTACCTAATGAGAGCTGCGCATTGAGGATTGCCTGTTCCCGGCTGAGATTATTTGTCGAGTCGGCAGCCAGTTCAGATTGCTGTTTCAGGTTTGCCAGTTTCTGCGCGACGTTTTGCTGCTCCGTCGCTGCTTTTTTGGCGGCTGCGGAAGCTGATTTTTGCGCACCTGATGATTGTCCGGCGGCAATTGTGAAGTGCTTTGTGGCATCAGCCGCATTGTTTGTTTCTTTGGTTACAGCCTTCATGTCAGCAGCCAAAACATTTGCTGCATCAATCGCAGCATTTGATTTGTTCAACTTATCGAAGTTCTCAACCGCCTCTGCCAGAGTTGGGTTGAAAATTGCTAATACCCTGGCCATTGCCAGAATCTTATCCGCGCCTGTTGATGAGGATGATGCCAAGGTGTCAATCGACCTTGCCACCAGATCGATAGCACTCACAATTGCTGAAGATGCGCCAGTGGCATTGTTTATTGATGCGACCAACTTAGCGAACGATGTTTCGAGACTGCCTGTAGCCTGGCTCATCGTACGGGGAAGTTTGCTGAATTCTTCGTTTACTGCGCCAGTGCGGTCCTGAATTGCATTCAACGCATCTTGAGCTGTTAGTTTTCCGGCAAGCATTTCTTGTCGTAATTGGCCCATAGATATTCCTAGGCCAGTTGCTATTTGTCTTGCCAGCTCTGGCATCTGCTCAAGAATAGAGTTGAATTCTTCGGCGCGAATGGTTCCTGATGCAATGGATTGACCAAATTGACGTAGGGCGTTTGCCATTTCTTCGGTCGACGATCCACCAATACGACCAATTTTTTGCAACGTATCGGTAAGATTCAATACCTGGTCGTTAGTAGCCCCAGCCTCTTTTAATGAGGCTGTAAGCGACTCCCATAGCTTTTCGGTGTCACTCAAGCTTGCGCCAGTCTTTGATGCGATATCCGCAAGGGAGGACATCGTTTCCTTAGCGGCTTCAACACTTGGGCTCAGACGCGTAATACGCGCCTGAAGAATGTTCATTTCGTCACTGATCGCAAGCAGGCGCTTGGCAGTTTCAACCGTGAAGGCGGCAGCAATAGCCACTCCGACCTTGTTCAGAGCACCTTCAAATCTCCCGGCCGACTGTGATGACTGATTAAACTTACCATTCATCTGTTCAAGTCTGTCGTTAACTTTTTTCTGAGCTTCAATAAGCTCAGCGACATCCATTTGAACCTGATAAACGATATTACCGACTTGCTGATCGCTCGCCATAAGTCACTCCGTTATAACGATGCCCGGCGGGCGGGTTGTATATTTTTCGCCGCGGCCCTTCTCGCCTTCTGTTTAGTGAGAAAATCATCCGTCACAGCGTCGTACTCTTCTTTGGTAAATCCTTTCTGCTCAGGGTATTTTTGCGCGAGCATGATCTGGAACTCTGTCATTGTCAGTCGGCTGGCTTCTTCCCGGCTTATAGAGAAATGACCCCGTGCCGCACTGATGTAGTCAAATGGACGGAATTCAGATGTTGTCTCTTTCGATTCATTGCGCTGGAGTCTGCGCACTTTCGCCTTACCGATGATTCCATGCTGTAGAAGGCTCTGGGCGATGAAGATTATGTCACTCTTTGGCATCTGCCCTGGACGGTACACGACACAATGCCGCCACCCTTTCCACTCGCCGATTATCGGGGTAAGGTCATCCTCACAGCACGCCTGGAGCACATGCATTGCCTGAGTGAGTATTCTTTCCGCAACACGGTTCATTGACCCTGAGAGCCATGCTGAAAACCTTGGCTGACCTGGCGCGCAGAGTTGAATCAATTCCTGAGCATCGCTGCCATGGATTGTTACGTATGTCTGCACTATCTCAGACGGTGATCCGATTCTATTCATGGCTTCGAAAGACGGGCGAAGGAGGTAATCGGAACCACCCTCATCACTGGTGCTCAAGCCAACCTCGCCTATTTCAAGTAATGGGGTCATGGTTCATTCCGGTGAACGAGTATTATCAAGGGCGGCCATGGCTACCCTTTGGAATAGCCGTTATGCGGACACTGTGAGAGCGCACACAACAGAGGTGATCTTGTTGCCGTCGCTGTCAGTAACTTCACAGCGATAATCACCAGATGACGCTGTGGTGACGGCTCTGTTGACCAGGGTCGTTGTTGCAGCCGTCGGATTGATTACTGGATCGATAAGAATGCTGTCGAAGTACCACTTATAACCATAAGTCGGCCTGCCGCCGGATGCTTCAACATCGAGGACAACATCATTGTCCGCATCGGCAGCTTTGGTGGCTGGTAGATTTTTTGAGAACGCCAGCGGAGTTGTGGGTGTTGCATCCGTGTTTACGACCTTAACAGTGGTGCCGTCGGAAACTTTGAATTCAACGCTGAACGTGATGATGTCGTTACTGCCACCATCCGCAGGAGTAAGGCTCGTGATGACCATATAACCGGAGAATTCAATTGGCCCGATGGAGATACGCGCCCACAGCGTAGGCTGTCGCTTCCCGTTGATTTCATCAGCAAAATATTGAACCAGATTCCCGTAACCAAACTGATCGAGCTTGTCGTGTTTACGAACTTCACCATCAAAACTGATGGTTCCATCGGCATTGGTGATGATGTTCTCTACCCAACCAGCGGTATCATCGGCATCAGATGTCACGGCGTTCGGAGAGAAATCAAGGCCTTTGCTTGTACCGGCACCCAGCGCCTTCCAGTCTTCTTCTGTCGGACGCGCATCCGGGCAGCCGTAGGCCAGCTCCAGCACCGTCGCCGAGCCGAACACCCTTTCGTTGGAGTTTTGGCAATTAGCCATCTTTGACCTCTTTTATGCATAAAAAAAGGCCGCCAGATAGCGACCTTGTGTTGATGATTTGGATATTAATCCCCGAAGATGCACGCAAACTGCAACCTGAACACCATTCTACCTTCTTCGGTTTGAACCGGTGCCGGGATAGCCCCTATGTTCTCGATTTTCCCGACACACTCATCTGAGTGCGGGTTGTCCTGGATGTAATCGACAATTGCCTGGGTAGCCAGTGCTGCATCCTGGATTTTATTCTTCGCGCCGATCACGTCGACAAGAACGTAGTTGTCATTGCCCAGGTCATTGCGAATACTGGTGCCACCGTTCGGCCTGAATACCATTACCGCCTTAGTCAGGTCACCAGGGTCGTTAAATGCGAGCAGTTGCACCAAAAACCCTGTCGTCAGCCCAGCATCTCCGAACATGTTTCTGACTCGCTGGTACATTGGGGGAGTCATAGAGACATTTCCTTCGCTATCACGGCATCAATTTGCCGCTTTGTGTCTTCAAAACCTTTGGATAGGAACTCTTTTTTCGCAGTAGCGCGCCGGAAAGTCTGGGGCACATCCGGGTCGTGAACATAAATCGCATAATTGGCAGAATAGCCAACCCGACCCGTGACACGAGTTCCGTTGACTTCGATATCTCGATATTGGCTGTTTATGAGGGTTGAAGTATCGATTGGCGTGTACAGAGCAGCCTGCGACCCGCCTATAATCAACGCTGACTGTATAGCCCTAACAGCCATGCGCCCCTGAATATCGCCCACGAGTGCATTGAGGTTTTTACGCGCCTGGCGAATGCCTTTAACTTTTGCTCCCATGACTACACTCCCGTCAGGATGGCCCAATCATCCGCCACACGCTCGAACGTGTCGGCGTACCGGATAACCTGCCGCACCTCGTCGGCACCGGCGACAACCGGGTCCACTTCGGTCGAAACGCCAATCAGCAGGTAATCACCCGCGGCCGCCAGCGCGAACTCCGTCCAGACGGTATTCTTCACGACGATTTCAGCGCCCAGGCTGGCTAACTTCTTGCTGAGCCCGCCCTCGTAATCACAGAGGATTTGCTCAGGCTCGGCATATCCCAGCGGGTCGCCGTATTCGTCATTGCCTTCCAGCTTGCGCCAGATAGTCGCAGTGGCGGTGTAAGACCAGTTCGCTACCGATGACATTATCCATCCCTCCAGCTAACCACTACCGCACCCGTAGCACGAATGGTCATGCAGTTGATAACCCACTCACCGTCAGATTTCAGATAACCGGTGGTTTCCCGCCCGGTATCAGTCTTCACCCAGACGCGCACGAATGGCTTGGGCAGGCTTTCAGTTATGAGTTTCCACATCAGCGGCCACCCACGACGAGAAACAGCCCCACCGAGCCACCCGCGCTAATCGGCAATTCGCCAGTGCACCCGCTCGTATCCAGTTGCGCCAGTGAATCACGCAGCCAGGTCACTCCATCCTCACCGTAATCAAACGAGCGTGACGCGCCAGATGGTGCGCCCTGCGATTTGATACGACGTGCGCCGGACGACGTAGCCATTAGCGCGGCTGCGTACATCAGGATCAGCTTTGACGTGCAGTCGTCATAACCAGCACCTTCGAGGCAGGGAATGATTTTGTTCACCAGACAGAGAATCGGATCCAGCAGCGAGCCGGGAATGGCGTAACCCAATTCACCGAGGAACTGCTGTACGTCCGCCGCCGTGATTGGGTCAGCCATAGCTATTTACCTTCGATTTTCTTATCCCACTCTTCACGGGATTTATTTGGGTTCTGAAACTCTTGAAGTGCCATGGTTACTTGTCCTTTTTGTTCGCCGCCGCCAGTGCCGCTTCCGCTTCATCGGCTCGCTTCGTCTCTGCTGCCAGAGCATCAGCGTGGGCCTTATCTTTCGCTTCCGCTTCATCGGTGAGCGACTTCACTTGCTCAAGAGCTTCAGTTAGTTGCTTCTGAATGCCGGTTAAATCTGCATTCACTGGCGCTGATGGAGTGGCCACTTCGAAGGTTAGCTTTTCGCCTTTCTTCTCGGTGGTTTTCTCGGCCTTTCCTTGCCCGATCCACTTTTCAGCGACCGCATCATCTACATCATAAACCTGTCCAGCCTCCAGCTTTTGAAGGCTGGCACCGGCAAAAAGGTTTGCTACCAAAACTTTTACGAGTGCCATTTTATTTCCTTAGCTTGATGCGTGAATGACAGAGTAGTGACCGTTGATGTCCTGCTTGACCATCAGGCCCGCAGCACCCCAGGTGCGCCACACATAATCGGAGTTGTAGAACTGGCGTGGATCGGCAACGGTGCCGAAAGCCTGACCAACAATCGGAGCAACAACACCTGCAGTCAGCGGCACGATCAGGATTTCGTTGCCGGACAGTTCAGCATCTTCTTTGATGGCATCAATGCCGGACAGTTTTGAAATCTCTTCCAGCACGGTGCGCAGCGAGTTCACATCGAAGTACTGTTCCCAGTTCGACATGATTTCACTGGATACGTACCAGGTCTGCTGGCCGTACTGCAGATTCTGGATTTTCATCACGTCACGCAGAGCAATGGCTGCCGCACGCATGGCTTTCGGATCGGTACTGGTAGAGAAGTCGACGGTCAGCGTTACCTGAGCAACACGTTCGTCGTTACGCAACCCTTTCCAGGTTTTATCGTCATAACGAATGTAATTGCCATTCGCATCACGGAAACCTTCCCAGATGTAATCGACATATTGACGACGAACATCGTCAACGGACCCGGACTGCGCATCAGCGAGAGACGCCAGTGCGGAGCCCTTGTTGAACACAGGGTCGCGCCAGTTGAACTTAAAGCCGCTGTCGTGGATTGGAACCATTGTGCCGTCGAAGGTGTAGGACTTAGCATCAAGCGCCGCACCAATCTGACCGGACATTGATGTATGCGCCCAGCCTCGACCACCAGTACGTGCATATTCGTACACTGACTCTTCCAGGCGCACAGAGCGAGACAGCGGCATCAGGTCGTTCAGCAAAGTGAACTCAGTAGTCGGCTCAAACTGTTTCAGTACAGTCTGGTCATAAGCCTTGTACATACGGCGAATGTCATCGACCGCATTAACTGCGTCCAACTTGCCGAACTCACCCATAGTTGCTCGTGCCAGAATATCTGCCACGGCCTGAGCACTGGAATTACGCGCGGCATCCAACTCTCGGAATTGAGCCTGGTTGGCCTCAAGGTTTCCTGTTTCGGTCGCCTTCTTAACGGAAAATGCAAACATTCAGTGACTCCTTACTTGAATACGACGCGAAGCAGATCGCCTGCTGCCACAGTTGTTGATTTGTCCTCTTCGCAATAAGCGAAAACGACGTCCGGGGTATCGCCGGTTGTGGTAGCGGCTTTCACCTGCCCATTCAGCACCGTCAGCGGCTCGCCTTTTTCATACGTGCCTGCCGCTGCACGAACATTCAGGAACATGCCAGGAAGTGGCTGGATAGCTACAACCAGATCGCTGGATGCATACTCGTCATCTACCGTTTTGCAGCGGAGATAATCGAAGTTTGCAACGTATGGGATCGCAGTTTCCGTCACGGCGGATGCTGGCTGGAAGATGCCAGCAAGGAAGATACCGACAGCCCCCGGTTTGAAGGCTGTTGACGCCATACCTTCTCGATTGAGGAGCGGATTAGGGAATACGCCACCGGCGTGAATTACGTGTTTTCCATCTTTAGCCATTTTTTACTCCGGCATTTCGCTGACTGATTCATTGGAATTGACCTGGCGGAATGCACCATTCAGGCCGGTTGAGGTCTGGCATTGAGCAAACAGCTCTTTCAGCGGTTCGCCGTCCAGCGCGTTAACTGCCAGATCGGTCATGCCGAATTTGGCTTTTACCGCAGTGCGCATTGAAATACGCTCCTGATCGGCGTTAGCAGTGAGACCGGACTTAACGGCGGCCAGGTCGTCAGCGAATGGTTTGAACCATGCTGGAGCTTCGGCCTGGTTACTGGCGCGCTCACGCTCTTCTCTCTCCGCCTTTTCACGGTCCGCCTTCTCTTCGGGGGTTTCGGTTTTTGTTTCGGCGTTTTCTGCCAGCATCTGGTTGTATGCGTCCATCAGTTCGGCATCGGTTTTGCCGTCAACCGATTTGCCTTTGGCCTTCAGCGCATTAACGATGAGATCTTTCATCGGGTCTGTTTCCTTCTGGGTTGAATCGCTGTTGGCGCTGAATAACGCCTTTAGCTGGTTGAAAAATGATTTAAGTGATGGGTCTTGTGGGTCGGGATTGTCGGAATCAGCGAGATTTACGACTTCGATTTCAACCTCGTCGCCGTCGGCATTAACGAAGATGCCAACGCCTTCGTTCGGCGTTCCTGCTCCTGGCTCATCAAGCAGCACCGCCACATGGTCAAACATCATGTTGGTGGCGATCTCGTTGTACTTTTTGCCCTTCGACTCACCGTTCGCCGCGATACCGGAATAAAGCAGGCCGGTAGAGATATGGATCGGGTCCGAGTTGGTACCGGCCAGCATCTCATCCAGGCGGTTAATCAGTCGTTTGCCCTTCTCGCTCGACTCGGCGTACTGGCGATTGACGTACATGTCACCAGTCACTTTCCCGTCTTTGTGGCTGACGTTCTGCAGCCAGGCCCCGACGTGGTACTCATTCACCGCCTGAACATCGCGCGCCGAAACGTGCTTGCCATCCACTTTCGGGTGGCCCAGCGGCATCGGATTGCGCTCGAGTGTGTTGTAGGCCTTTTCGATTTCAGCTGCCGGGTACAACTTCCGGTTCATCACGATATCGTCCACGACAGGCGTGATGCCGCGAACCACGATATGTGGCTTGCCGTTGACGGTTTCAGTTGTGATGTTCGAAGCGGAGTTGACGACGGTCAGCACGTTAACGCGGTTGCGTTTCATGCTGGATCCTCATTGGTGGATTTCAGACAATAAAAAAGGCCGCCGAGGCGACCTGGTTGTGTTTGATTAAGCTGGTATGCATTTGCTGCCCTTGATGGCATTTTCCTCTTTCCAGAGGGGCTGGAGATTATCCAGCGCATTAATGACCATCAGATCGGTCACCCCTTCAGCGATAAAGGCTGATATGGGCTTACGGTGGTCAATTTCCCATTCACCCCTATTGCTCCATGTCATTCCTGGCTGGAATTGAGACTGTATACGCTCGCGCAGTTCGTCAGAGGTGTAGCCAATCGCCATTTTCACCCTTCCGCTATTCCAGGCGAGAGCATTATTGATTTCGTCATAGGCCTTGCGGCGCAGCTTATAGCAAGGATCATGCTTTAAAACATTGCCGTAGTACGCCCTGCTCTTAGCCCGCCCAACTCGACTACGTCTGGCTGCGTTCAGCCTGTTTTTCGCGGCCTCACTTAATATCTGCGGGGCATCTTTGCGATCCCGCAAGGATAGGCATTCAGTACATTGCCTCGTCGACACAAGTCGCGGGGCGATGTGGCCACGCTTGCATGCCACGCCTGTGAAATAGTGTGTTTTCCCCAGGTTGAGGGCTGTATTCTTCTTCACTCTTGATGATTTCGACTGGGGAACCCCATCTACTTTACGCATGCCACGCTTTCTTAATTCGAGGCACTTGCAGCATTGCTGGGTTGATACCAGCCTGTCAGAAACATGCCCATGCTTACATGGAACATAACCACGGTAGTGTTTTTCTCCGCTGAGTCTCGCGGCTGCTAAAGATTGCTTTTGAAGCAATTTCAGCTCATCGATATTGCTCATTTCAAACCTCACAGTAGGCTTCACAGATGATGGTGTCCGGCGCGCAGTCTGTGTTCTGCGTTTTCGGGAGCTACCCTAGCCGGACATGACCATTTTACCGCTTTATTCTCCCGGCTTCCACGCTTTGCGCTCGGCTGCGAGCTTATCTGACAACCCTTCGTTAAAGAGATTGCCGCTATCATCAAGTAGGGCCGGAACCTGAGCGCAATGGCAGTTATATCTGTTACCGTTTTCTGCATAAAAGTCCCTGACCTCTTCAGTCGTATAAACCTTACCGTGTCTCGCCCGATGCCACTCCCTCGTCGTAGGTTTGAGTGCTGATATCCACAGCAGCCCGGTATTCAGCCCCAACCGGTCAGCTGCCCAGTCAGTTTCATTCCATTGTGCCTGCCGCAGCGCGCCGACCTGCTCCGTCTGGGCGATGGTCTTCGCCTTCGACATTGACACATCCAGGCGCTTGCTGATGACGCTGGCCGTCTCTCGAGGATTCACACCGCGCGCCACCGCATCAGTAATGACGCTCGTCAGGTCTTTTCTGGCAGTGTCGCTGATGTCCTTCCATTCACTGAACGTCGTCAGCCTGGCGACCGCAATCTGATTAAGGTGACCGGGGCTGCTTAATAGCTGCTGTAATGTCGTCTGGCTGGAGTAGACCTGCGACTGCTGAGACAGGTTATTGAACGCTTCCAGTGTCCCACGATTGGCTTCTGCGGCTACGTAATCCATCGCCCAGAGGTTTTGTTCGCCGCCCTCAAGCAAGTAGTCATCGAGGATGCTATGCACTGACTCGAGTAGCGCCGCCAGTTCCTGCGCTGACATGTCATAGATGAACTTGCCAGCGTTGACCTGGTAGAGCCGCATATCCTCGCCGTTATCGTGGCACAGGAAGTGCCAGTTATGGCTGTTGGTCTCACGCTCTCGCCCGGTCAGTCGCTGATCGAACAGAACTTTCAGCGCGCTCTTGATGCCGAGATATCGGTCCTCGATATCCCGGAACATCGCTGAGACCGGCTTTGCTGAGCGGGTCGGGTCAACCTTGCTGCGCGGAACGATCGGCAGACCCACCTTTGCCGTCTGTTCCATCGTCAGGGGCCAGTGGATCATCAGTTGTCACCTTATCGTCCGGGTTCGGCGGTTCTTTCGGTTCGGGTAGTGGTTCAAGGCCAATCATTTCGCGCAGTTCGTTGATGGTCACTGGCGGTTCGCCGCCATACATGCCTGTTGTTTTCTGTACCACGTCGGCCAGTTTGGACATGTTCTCGATTTTCTCTTTCTCCCCCGGCGCCAGAAGGTCAGTCCACGCAATGGTGACTTCACCGTTTGTCGGCGGATCGATGATGCCGAGTGTCCAGAATCGCTCGAGTAATGCGGTGATGCGGTCGGTAAGGAACGTATTGCGGCGCGTATTGCGACGGATGGCCCAATCTGTCTTGTCCTCGTCGCTCGCCAGGCGCCCGGTCTGCTGACCGAACAGGATGGTGAACGGGATTTGTACGGATGCGGCCAGTTCGTTCGCTGTGACCTCCCACGTCGGCCCCGGGTCACCAGGTGTGACACTGAGCACATGCATTTGCCCGGCCTGCATCACAGCTGCTGCATCGGTGCCGCTGTTCAACTTGTTGACCTTGTCGCCCATAGCCTCGCCGAGGTCTTTATACCCCGCGCTTTTAGCTTGACTGGCCAGCGTGTTCATGTCGGTTTCTTTGCTGAACTCAACCGCAATCTGGCGGCTGGCGTTCTTCAGGAAACCTTCAGCGCCACCGCCGGAGATCTTCTCGATGTCCAGCAGCTTATTATAACCGGCCTCCAACAGAGGGATGCCCGACAGCGTGTTGTCATCCTCCGATCCTTCACAGAAGAGAATAACGCGACTCGGATGCACCGGCTCACCGCGTGTCGGCCCGACAAAAATTTCATCGCCAATCGGCTGCTCATTGAAGTTGAACATCAGCGGCTGGCCGAAGGTTGGCGACAAACGGTCGTTATCCCATTCAGCAACCGTGAGCTGCGGCTCCCATGCGGGGATCAGCTTAACCAGCGCGTCCTCGCCGAGCTGACTCACTAGGGTTATATCTACTTCCTGATTCCAGCTCCTGTTATCTTTCAATTGCAGTAGTAAAGCTGAATACCGGCCAACCATATTGCGTCGATCGACATCTTTAACCTTTGACCACCACTTCTTCATGAAGCGAGTGATGTCTTTTTCCCAGGCGTTGGTCTTCTTCGCCTCTTCCGCCTCGTTACCGTCAATAATGACCGGATAGTCTTGCCAGCAACCATCCAGCAGCCGGTGAACAACTGCGAACCCGGCCGCGTTGCGGCGGTACATATTGTAGAAGTCACCGAAAGCGACTGACCGCGGGTATCCGAACTCCTGATAAAGCGTCGGCCGCTTCGTATTCCCCGACAATCCGAGGTTGCCCTGCAAGTAGTTAGCTCGCCTCATTTCAGTGGCGAGGCTATTCACAGCCAGTTCAAGGCTGTTATTTGTTTCGCTCACTGGCGACGCTCCTTAGAAGAATACTGTGCCGACTTGCTTACGGTTATTCTTCGCTACTGCAAAGTAACGGAAGCCGTCAGAGCCGTGTGATGTGTAGTCGTGAAGCGGTTTGTCTTTCCAGCAGCCGCGCTTGTCGTCCCACTCCTTGCGGTACCCTTCGAGATGAGAGATCCCCTCAGAGCATTTCTCTTCATCGAAGACGCAGGACGAGAGTATTTCTCGAACCGACTCAATGCCGGTATCGACCCCTACTTTCGGCACGACCCGGAATGTCATGGAGTACGTCTGACCATCGATTTCGTAACCTTCCCGGGCGAGTTCCCGGCGCGATTTAGCGTCAGACCCGAATTCACGGTTATCGATGTCGTGCGGCCCCCAGTGCTCCCCGTACTCATAGCCACGGTTTTTCAGCACCTTCATGTAGTGACGGAGACCTTCGCCTGAGTTTTCGTAGTAGTCGATGACGTGGAACTCTTCGCCCACTTCACGAACGAACCAGATGGCCGTGGAGTCGCCCACACCGATATCCCAGAAGGTGTGAACCGGGAGGTGTGAGTTATCCGGGATTTGGCCGATCCGCTTGTTGGTATAGAGCCAGCGGAATTGTTTGGCGTAATACGCACCTTCGACCGACTGCTGGAATGCCTCGGCCGGAATGGTCGGGTATTCGCGCTTCATGTCGTCACCGAGCGTTTTCTCTTTGGCGTAGTACCAGGCTTTCTGGCGGTCGTTGACGACGACGGCGTGCTTCGCCTCCATCTCTGCGAAGTATTCAAGCAGGCGCACCGGCAGAGATTCAACCGGGTCGATTGCGTACTGCGGGTTCTTCCACCATGAGAAGAAGAAAAACTTCCAGTCCAGCGGTGATAGAGGTTTGCCCTGCAACTGAGCTTTCTCAGCTGTCTGGCAATAATCGAAGAAGTAACCCGCCCGGCCTTCTGCTGTACTTTCAATCGTCGCGAAACAACCGGTTGATACCGCCTCAAACGCACCTGTTACAATCTCACGAGCCTTGTCTGGATACTTGGCGCATATCTTCCCGAACTCTGAAACGTGCAGGTAACGCAGCGTGCCGCCACGAAATGACGTACTGACGTAGAGTGAGCCGCCCTTCTTGAATACCAGCTCACCAGCAGAGTCATTACTCGCCGGGTTGGCAGCTTTGATTTCGTCCGGAAGATTGTCGTATGCGTACTTCACCTTTTCGCGGAACAGGCGCTTTGCGTCGTTCAACGTGTGGGCTATCAATGCGCACTTGGCAGACTCGAACAGCGCTGCATCCAGCTGAATGATGCAAACCTCTGTTGTGAAACCGAGCTGGCGAGCCTTCAGGATAATGTTTCGGGTGTGGATCCCCTCGAAGTATTCGCGTTGCTCAGGGGTCATCCTGAAGCGGGTCGGCTTGCCTTCTTTGTCGGTGATCCAGTAGAGATTATTTAATCGGAAATCTTTATCGCTCAGTAGCGCAAGATGCTCTGCTTTCATGCTCGCGAACCCTCTTACACTCTCTGGACACAACATCGCGAGAGCGTCCGGTTTCCTTTTCTATTTGCCTATAGCTCATCCCTGATTCCCGCATTTTTAGCCATAGCGAAACCTCTTCATTGATGAAAGACGTTCTGGCAGCAACTGATGCTTTCACCCCATTTATTGAAACAGGCCTGCCGCATAATGCTTTGCTAATTTTCTGCCTGGTTTTCTCTGAAACAGGCGGCATAAATCGACCAGTAAGTCTTTCTGAATGAGCCAATCTCTGTTCTTTAGACCACTCATTCTTTTTCCTTGTCCCTTTCGCGATGGCTTCACGTTGAGACAGTGACCTTGCCAACCTTTCTTCACGACCCTGAACCCTGCCAGTGTTAGCTTTTGCAGCTGCGAGGGCTGAGTCCGAAACATCTACCGCATTAAGAAGCCCTGGGCCGACTCGCCAGATATGAAATTGCTCCCGGCACAACATAAAATTCAAATCATCGACAATTTCAATAACCTCGAAGACGAATGACTCCTCTCCGTACTTATCGAAGCAGCGTTGAAAATGACGGGAGTGATGTTTCCCATTTCTTAACAGGTGGAGGTGCTCACTGCGCCTTTGCTTTTCCGATCTCACAGTTGAACCGACATAACGCTTACCATTTTCGGTGCAAGTGAATTGATAAATCTTACCGGTTCTCATTAAGCCCCCTGAGACAAGGAATCCATCAGGTCAGAAAGTTTCTTAACCGAAGTGTCGCCTTCCGGTCCGTCGATATCGTACGCCTGTCGCTCCAGGCCGATGAGGTTCTTCAGTGCTTCGCTCAGAGCCTTAACCGATTTGACGCGCTCCGGCATGCTGATCACCTTCTGATAAATCTCGTTCAGACGGTCCTGGCCTTTATCGTCCGGGTTGAACATCAGCTCACCCAGTTTCTCCAGCGCTGCCACGTCGGCACATTCAGCACCAAGTTCATCGAACAATGCATTGGTTATCTGCCGGGCTCGTTTAATGTCACCGCGATGCTCCATTCGAACATTCGCGATAACCTCCGCGGTAGCCTCAATGAGTACGCGTTCGTTCAAAGTGACTTCACTGCGTACCTGCTTGCGTACCTCAGCTTTGCGTACCAGATCGTCTGCGCGTTCTTTTACCTTGCCGTTCAGGTCACGAGACCAGTCGTCACGCTTGGCACGCTTACGGATAGCACCTTCGCTGATACCGTGTTGTGCTGCTATTTCTCGGAGAGACATCACTCCGGCCCGGTACACCGTCTCGATGGCCTCCCAGTCCGGTTTGCTCATTCGTTACTCCGCTGTTTCTTCTGCCGGTTGTTCTGTCTGTTCTGCTAGGACTGGCGTGAACTGCACTCGCTTCACATCAGCGGGAGCGAAAAACAGCCACTCGCCCGTTTCGGTCGCCAGCGGTACAAAGCCGTTTACCAGCTCGGGCTGACGTCGTGACATCTTTCCTGTGTATTCGCCGCCGTCGTTCGTCGTCAATTTGATGATGTAGATGTCGGACATAGGCTTACCCTTGTAGTTACGCCATTACGTTGTGCTGAATATCAGCTAATCTCAGATCTCCATCTCAATGCGAGAAAAGAGCAATGGTCATAGGACAGGTAGATAACAAATGCTGCCCCGCTTGTAATTCAGATGCGACTTGGCAGAACCGCGATACGGCTTGGTTAATCAGATGCCCGATGTGTGAAACATTCCTGATCAGGCAACCCACCATTGAAATTCTGCGGAGTGATGTAGTGTATCGGGTATTAGCAGGTGACCTTCTGAAACAAGAAATTGGATGTGACTACATGCTCACGAGAGAAAGACTTGCGAACTTTGCAAAAACCCAGCTCCCAAAAGAAAAATTTCAGGAGTACTTTCCGGGTGATGACTACGAATAAGCCATTATCGAAGCCCCTCAGTAAAGAGCTTCTGTAATGAAGAGCCGTTGTGAAAGTGACTCTCAAAGGACATTTCTGTCCCTGGGCGCTATTCAGTAAAAATCAACTTTGGCTGTGTCAGAGAGAGGATCTGGTCGAACTCCAGTGCGAGTAATTTCTTCTCTCGCTTTCTGGCATTCATCATCTTACTACCGATGCGGGCCTTCACTTCTGACTTAGCCACCTTCAGCGCGTGCCGGTGCTGGGCCTGTTCGCCCATTTCATGCCAGCGAGTAAGTTGATCTGCCATCCAGTTAAATGCCTGGATGTATCGGACTTTGATGAGAGTAGCGGCTGCGCCAGTAAAGCCCATAACGACTAGCATATAGCCGTCTTTAGTCAGTTTGAACATTGGCTGCGCTTCACCATTTTTATCAATGAAATCAGCCTCCTCAAAATTGAGGGCAGCAAATTCAGGCGGACACTCAGACTTGACCTGCCTGATTTTTCTCAGCACGTTGTCATGACGTTTGCCAAAGTAATCAGCGATCTTTTGACTGGTTGTGAACGCCTTCCCTTGGATGGCCATAACCATCTTTGAGAAATCGAACTCATGGACTACAACTGCTTCTTTCATTTGCGTTACCTTTTAGAAAGTGAGCCTGTCTCACAGAAAAGCCGCCCGAGAGAGGTCTCCACCTATAACGGCATTTCTCAGGCTCGCTTACTGAAAGGCTCTCGTTGATGTGCGCGTGAGATGCGCATAAAAAAGCCCCGCAGTGAGCGAGGCTTGATTAAATCATTTAAATTCAATTAGATACAGGCGGTCAATCAATAGCCATGAATACGTTTGAATAGTCATGAATAACCATGACCACTCGAAAATATTTTTATTTCAGGCACTGATCTTTGATGTAGCCCTGAAGATAGCCGACCTGCTTCGTCACTGTGACGATTCGCTCTCTGAGGGTGAAATAATCCCGCTCAGCGGAGTCAGTTCACTGGTAGCAGCGATCCGGTGCGGATGGGTGAAGTTTTCTTTTCGCAGCTTTGTACGCTTCAGTCGCTTCACTATGGTTCTTAAATGACCCAAGCTCGATTCTCTTTCCAGAAACAGTGATTCTTGCGCTATACATGTCACGCCTTACGTCATGCTTAACGCCGATGCAGATTCGATTATGTTGGTTTTCTGAAAGAGTCACAGACCTCAGATTTTCAGGAGAGTTGTTCCCCTGATTTCCATCTATATGATCAATGCAGCACGGCCAGTCCCCGTTCAGCAGAAACCAAATTACCCGATGTGTAGAGAGCTTCTGTCTTTTCACACCTACTCGGTAGTAGCCGTCAGCGGTTTTAACTCCCGCTTCTTTCCCAAGCACATGACCGTTAAATCTTGGAGCCTTCTTCCATTTCAGGCCTGAGGAAACACAGGCATCTACTTCCAAATGCTCCCTGATATACGCTTCACTTTCTTTTGTTACTTTGGCTCTTTTCATCAAAGACCACCGTGCGAATATATTCCTGAAGGCCAAGAATTTGCTTCTCAGCCGTGACTAATTGCTCTCGGAGATGGAAATAATTTTGTCGAGCGTCTGGAGTGAGTTCGGCGGCGGAAGCATCATCCATGCAGGAGGAGGTGTTGGAGTTGTTCTTGCAGGTAGCGTTGAGCTGCAGCCTGCGCTTGCCAGTAGCAACATCGCGCTCAAGCTGATTGATATTTTCCTGAGCATCTGCGAGTTCCTGTGTGTATTTGGCATCGAGTGCAGCGACGTCACGCTGACGGGTCTGCATGTCGGTGATGGTAGCGTTCGCCAGACTGAGCTTCTCAGTTGCGTTATCGCGCTGATCTTTGTAGGTGATGGCGTTGTCGCGAAAGTGGTTTGCAGACCATGCCAGGCCGCTAATGACAACGATAAGTACGATTGGAAGCCAGAGCTTTTTCAGTAGCACAACGATGGCTTCTGTCATGACGTCGGCTCATTCACTTTCCCGCCCGCCTCTTTGAACTTAGCGATGAGGTTGTCGGCCTTGTGCTCGAACTGTCCATATCCTGCACCTGGAAGCGATGCCCAAATATTGCTGCAACGGTCGATAGCCTGGCGGATGTCGCCTTTATCGATAAGAGGCAGCGCGCCACGCTCTTTAATCTGCTGCAATGCAACTGCATCCTGGCTGGCAGGAGAGAAATCTTTCAGGCCGAGTTGCTTGCGGTATGCGTCCCACCATTTGGACAGCAGCTGGTAACGACCGGCGGCAGTGGATTTCAGCTTCGGGTTCAGTGTCACCAGTTTGCGGGGGTGATCGGAGCAGTCAGTAAAAAGTGACCCACCGACGATAACGTCGTAACCGTAGCTTTTCGTTGGTTGCCCAGGTTTGTCTGTGCCTTCTGACCAGGCCAGCATATCGAGGAATGCTTTACGCTGTGGGTTCATTGCCTGCATCACCTACTCCGTTATGACGACACGCGCCAGATTTCCGCGCGCCATCCAGATAGCGGCGCACATTACTGAATTCAGCACCAACTCCGCCGGATCAACCTGGACGTACTGCCCCATAATGATTCGAAACGCAGTGCCGCCCGCAGCCAGAATCAGCAGATAAGCAATGAACGCCACGCCGAAGCGGCTCCGCTTGCCAGCCTTGCTGAAGAACATCAGCCGCATGACAATCAGGAGGCAAACAATAGCGTTTGCGTCCATCATGAAAACTTGCCATGTCATTTGTCTTCCTCCCCCAGCCCCGGCATCTTCCCGTCTTTAGACCGACGAAGAATACGCAGCAGGACTGCCACGGAAATGGAAGCAGAGACTATCGCCCCGACAGTTGGGGACACTTCAATGCTGGTCGGCGGCTTCATCATGCTCAGTGGGGTATTGATAATACCGGCCATGATTTTCGCCATCGGCACCGAGAACGTCACACCGCCAATAAACGAGATGACAGCAAAGATGGTCTGCTTCCAGAGTTGATGGGGATCTGAGGTCAACACATAAAGCGCCGTACCGGCCAACGACCCGAGCATTACTGCAGGAGTTGCCTCCGGGAACAGCGCGGCGAAGGTTACGCCGACCGCAGCCGATGTAACCCCGCCAGCAATAGTGATTGGCTCAGACATAAGCATTCCGTGTATAGAGAGAAAGTGCCGCCGGGTGATTTAACGACAAAGCACAGAGGGATGGTCCCGACGGCACAAATAAAAAAGCTCACCATGTGGTGAGCAATATGAGGGCATGGCATTGAGCCGAATGGCTCTTGTAATCGGCTCGTATATTGAGCCGAATAATTTCAGAAAAATAAAAAGCCCTGCTTTCGCAAGGCTCTAAGGTTATTTCATTCAATCGGGCAGAAGCTAAAGCTTTGGCTCTTCAATGGGCCCACTGAGAACTTCAACTTCGCAGTTATTGCACAGGTCATGGCCTCTGGTGACATACCACACACCAATGATTTCATCCCCTGAATCAAAATCGTAACCCGCTTCAGGAGTGTAGTAGGCAATCTGCTTCCCACCGTTATGCTGAATACAGTAGTAACCTTCTTTCATAGCCACCTCCCATAATAGTATGAGAAGTATAAGCCTGATAAAGAACGATGGCTGCCATAATTAGTACAGGCGAAATGAAGAGCAAATACATGGAAGACGGCAATAAAAAAGCCCAAGGCGTTAACCTCAGGCTAAAATTCTTTTTCTGTCGACAACCAAAGCTATGGCGACGATATCAGATTCACACGAAATATAGCCTTTTCAGTTCGGTTTTGCAATAACTTGCTCGCAATTAGCTGCCTTTTGTTGTGAACGTGATCGCGTTACTGCTATCAATGCTCCGGTATCAAGCCGGGTAAAAGCGTCACGCATTGCCAACCAGTGAGGAAGATATGTTTCTGTCCAGGTGGATTTAGCCACGCCAACCAACTCAGCCAGCTTCTGATATTCGTATGTATCTCGCCCGGCCAGATCGGCCTTCACATCCTGAGCGGCCAGCCAAATGAGCTGCCGAAGCCGTTCCATAGTCTTCCCGGCGACCTTGCGCGCGCCTAAGTGCTCTTTGAATTCGACCCATGCCCATTGAGTTATCGCGACCTGGTATTCGAAGCGGATATTCTCGCTGTAGCTCCAGAGCAGCCACGCCTTTTGATGCTCATCGAGAGACAGCACCGCCCGACGCCATGATGCCGTGCCGAACTCTACTGGCTGAACCAGCGCGATGGATGAACCCTTGGCGCGTGACTGCCGCCCGGGAATGGCTGGGCGGCCCGGATTGACCATGCGGCCGGTTACCGGGTCGGCAATCTTCTTGCGCCCCCGGCTGCGTGCCGTCGCGGTGAATTGCGCGTTCTCAGCGAAAGCGACCAGTTGCCCTTTCGTCGCCCCACTCAGGTCTGCGGTCGCCACAATGAGCTGCTGACGTACGTATTCCAGTTGCTGACGGTTCATGCGGCTTCCTTCTGTGGCTGGTTGGTTTTGGTCTGGCTTTGCTACTGGCGGCATGCTGGCGCGCTTAACGCTTTCAGCCTGGTATCGGGCTATCTGGTCTCTAGTCATCACCTCTCCTCCATCATCCAAAGGAAAGGCCATGAGACTAAACAGCAGGCCGCCCATATCGCAGTGATGACCAGCTTCTCTTTGAGCATGAAATTCAGATTGTTGACTCGCCGCCAGACCCTGCCCGCAACAAGCCCAGCGCAGAATGCATAGACAACCATTGCGATGATAAGTAACGGGGTCATGCGGCCTCCTGCTGTTTCAGTGCGCGAAGGTTCGCCCTGGCATCTGCCCGGATGGCGGCCAGTTCTTCGCGGGTGTATCGATGGGTTACGTTGTTGCACTCCAGTGCGGCCACGCGTTCCGTTCCAATGAGTTCGACCAGCGCGCAGCGGTATGCCTCGATGTTCCCTGATTTGTGTACATTGCAGGCTGAGCACTGAAGCCACACATTGTCTTCGGTGAAACGCAGTTGTGGGGCGGCAGCGGTAGTGCGGTAATGCCCGGCATGCCAGGCGAATGCCGTTTTGGTTCCGCAGGAAATGCAGCCGTGACCGGCGGCGAGCAGGAACTCGCGACGCCAGTCATTGAATGCACGCTGCGTCATGTTGATCCAGTGAGACAGTGGCTTAACTGCGGCCTTCTTCTCTCGCCATGCGGCACGCTCTTTCTTCACCTGGGCTTTACTTTGCTTCTCGCGCTTTTTCGTTAACTCCTGCATTGCGAACTCGGCGCCATGTTCCGGACAGCACCAGCGGACGTTATCGAATGCCGGGGTGAATTTAGCGCGGCAGATCTTGCAGCGGCGTTGAGGTCGTTTATTCACGATTCCTCCTTGCCGCCAGGCGCAGCCACTTCTGATCGACCAGGTTCGCGGTGTAGTCTTTAAGTGTTGGGATTTCGGACGGCTTCAGTACCGGCTTACGCTCACGGCGCGCGGGTACTTTGAAGATGTGATTGTTGACGACGCGAGCAAGAGGGTTTTTCATCAGGCCTCCTGCTTATCGCGCAGCTGCTGGAATTCACAGCCGTTGGGGATAGTCAGAACCAGGCCGAATTGAGCGCACCACATCTCAACCTTACACAGGAAAATATGCATCTCGCCGGTGTCGAGGTCAGCAGTGTGCCGCGGTTCCCAGGCCGTAGTTTTCTCGCCGGTGACGAAATCGGTGTAGGTGACCTCTTCGCTGCCGAGGTAGGTCTTTTTGAGGTTGCGCTTTACCCACTCCGACGTAGCGTCGGTGCGCCCGGATTTGATGAGGTATTCGCTGATTTCGGTGTACCACATGTGACTGAGCGCGTTCTGCGACAGACTGCGTTTATCGCGCCACTGTTTGACCTGAAGGCGCAGGGGCTGACCGGCAGCGAGTTGCTCCTGGAGCATCTGACCGATGGCAGCGAAGTTACCTGCATGCAGCTTGATACCGCAGTGAGGGATATTCATACGCCACCTCCGAGAGGTAACGTAGAATGCAGAAAATCGCAGGTGCATTTCTGCATCTGTGATGAGGTGGTGCCGTGGTCTTTGTGTTTGCGCATAAACGTCCCCGTTTAGCGCAGAAGTCACCGGGGTTGTTCAGGCTCCGGTGTAAAGATTATGGCGGGTTGATATCAGAATATCAATAAGCTGATTAAGTTACGCGATGTTCTCCGCTCGGATCACTGCTCCCATTGATCCCTGATGTGGTCCACCATAACCTTTTATTGAAAAATACCCTGTGAGATCGTAATACCCTCGATTCCAGTGAAGACCAGCATCAGCCTCAGGGTCGCCAGATAGGGAAACATTGAAGCCACTACATTTCTGAGGAGAAGGCTTTTCGTCTTCCAAAAGCGGCTCAAAACATTCCTGCCATATCATAAACCAATCACCATCTTGGTTTTTTGATACTTCCACCTTGTCTGGATCAAGTCGTATATTTAAATAAACCCGAGTATGTACATTATCAGAGATGAATTTTTCAAATTCCCTTCCCATTTTTGTGAAGTTTTTTATCTCCACTTTATTGTTTCGAGCATTCTTTAATGGGAAAGATGATATTTTGGCACTGTCGTATGCCTTCTTAGCATAATGAGCACCTACTGCTGTGAGGGCCAAAGATGCAAGACCAATGATTACTTCAATCACTTCACGCCTCCTGTAAAAACCAACTAAATATTTATACTCACGAATAGATTAACCATATTGTTATGTTCATACCTTACAATGCTAACATCTTTTAAGTCACTGACTTTATGTTAGTTTAATCTGGAGTGCTGGAAAATGTTGCCTGCGTAATGAATGCTCATCCGTGTTAGTTATGACATGTACCTCTCCATCCATCGCAGTTCACATCAAGGCAGCCATCAAAATCGTATGGGTTGTACTGCCAGCTTATTTTTCCGCAGCACGGGCAATTCCAGCGCACCTTCCCGCTGCGATTAGCCTTCCTGCGGTTGTATTTTTTCAGCCAGCTAGGCATCACCAGGCCAGCGCTCTGCACCATAGTGCGTCGATTAAGTTCATTGATATTGAAGGTGCGTCGCTTCACGGCATCGGCCTTGGCGAACGGGAGCCACACAACTCCGGGTTCTTCAGGGTTAGCAGATGCGAAAACGAAAGCCTTGCTGAAGTCGTCAGTTGGAAGGCCTCCGCTTTGAAGCCAATAAACGTCATTGCCATTCCAGTTGCCCTTCATGTAGGCGACGTAAGCAGTGCATCCCGGCTCTATAACGCTTTCAGTTGGAAGACGCTGGCAGTCAACGTGCCACACAGACAGGGCGTCTACACTGTCGGCAGATATGGGCTGATCAATTTCTCGTCCGAGGTTCCAGCTCTTCTGAGCATCTTCCAGTGTATAAACATGCGCGCGGTCGATGTCTGAGCTATATCCGTTGCCGTTTTGGCAGTGGAATGAGGCGTTATCACCCACCGTTTCACGTATGCACATCATGTAAAAGCGATCACTCATAGTGCTTCTCCCTGGCGAAGCTGTGCTGCGAATTCATTCAACTCATCGAATACGTAACCACTGCCCCAGCGTTCCGATGCTGCATGCTCAATCGCACTTGCCCGCACTTCAACCAGGAAAGCGCCACCTGAACCTGATTCGCACATATCATGCATTTCCTGGAGTGTTTGCATGTCCTCCAGATCGCGATCTGGCATTTGTGTGTCGTTGTACTTGCTGTAGACAAGACTTGCTTCGCCGATTAACTCTTTTGCTTTCAGTTTTAGCCCCGCATTCTCCGCCGCCAGCGCATTCATCTGCCCCACCACTGCGGCCAGCAGTTCCCGCCCGGCCTGTGATTCCAGTTTCGCTACGTTCGGATACGCAGCTTTGATTTGTTCGATTGTCATGTTCACGCGTTCGGCTCCAGTGGCTTAATGCTGTCGAGAATGAGGCGGCGCTTAGTCATCGGCGACCCGATGCGGCGGCCAGTGAATTTGCCATACGTCTCGCGCTGGCCGACGCACCAGGTGGTTGCCGTCTCGCGAAGCTGCACCTTCTTTTCGCCGTCTTTGGTGATGACTGTGCCGGTATGAGTTTTGGCTTTCATGTCAGTGCGTCCCGTTGTCATTAAGGCGATTGCGTTTCGCCAGAAGGAGCTGAATTGGTGTCGGACCTTGCGGTGCGGTCGGGGCTGCCAGCGCGCGGCGAACTGGCGGAATGGGTTTACCGTCGATAACACGCTTTTCCCACATGGACAGCAGAGCACCGGCTTCCCGTACGAGTTCTTTTTCACTCAATTGCCCGTCGGTGCCGCGGTGACGAAGCTCAAGGCAGATGTGATAGGCCACCGGCTGAGACCAGGGGAATTGCTCACTGGTGTCGTAGCGAAAAACATCCTTGCGCCACTGCCAGTATTCAGCCATGAGCCCTTCAACGGTCACGTTCAGTGCGCCAACACTTTCACGGCACCATGCAACGAACTGGCCCGGCGATGGCAGGAATGGGCGTTCCTGGCGGCGCGCTACACGCATACCAGCGTTGACCTGCTCCATGGTCGTGATGCCGTTCTCTTTGAAGGCCAGCAGCCACTGGCGACGGAATTCGTTGTACTCGTCCTGGCTTTTGAAGTTCGCCATTGCTGCCGGGAAC
>Ga0209281_1000471_pt1 | contig 56561 bp, 49 predicted proteins | sample MedtruBG_FD_187514 | JGI IMG/M metagenome (GOLD analysis project Ga0209281, IMG submission 187514) | Root nodule microbial communities of legume samples collected from California, USA - Medicago truncatula BG (SPAdes) (version 2) | ecosystem: Host-associated > Plants > Roots > Nodule | place... | reverse complement strand
TTAGCCTTGGTCAGCAAACTATACTTCACATGCAAGAGAATCAACTCTCTTAACCTAAAGATAAACTTAATGTATTTTACAGTTATTGCCTTCGGCGACGGAGGTCTTTTCTCATACCTAAAATCAAACGACAAATAGTAAAATTAAACATTTCTATCTAATAGTGTGAATTGATTTTTATATCTATTTTTTCATAGCTCACTTTACACTATCTAAAAACAGCTAATATCAGCGTTCTATTATAAAATGTAACACATGTTGATTAATACCCATGACTGTATTATAATTACTCCATAATCAATTAACAATGGTCAAAATTTAGGTTACTGTTGTTTAATACCCATATTTTAAAAAAGTGTTACCTTAGGAGGATATTATGAATAAACACCTAGAAAAAACAGACCGTCGTATTGGAAAAACTCAGAAAAGTATTAGAGATGCATTAATGAACCTTTTAAAAGAAAAAGATGTTTCACAAATTACAATAAAAGAACTAGCTGAAAGCGCAAACATAAACCGAAAGACTTTCTATATGCATTATTCAAGTATTGATGATATCTTCGATAAAATAGAAAATGAAATTATCGAGAAATTCTTGCTTATTTTAGATAAATGTGACTTTTTTCATGATCAATTTAATGAATATGCTTTTTTCACTAGTTTAAATGATGTGATTAATGAAGATTTTGATTTTTACCAAAAACTAATCCATGCCAATTCTTATAATTTTCTTTTGATTAAAGTAAAGAAAATATTAAAAGATAACCTAGTTGAACGATTTTATAAAACAATTAATACTAATAAAGAAGTATTAAACTTATATGCTGAATTCACCGCTTCTGGAATTATGTCTATGTATATTGAATGGTTTAATCTGGACTCAAATATCTCTTTGGAAGATTTAGCAAAAGCAGCTAGTAATATTGCATTTAAAGGAATTAATTCAATTATTATTAACTGACATCTAATACCAATAAAGCCAAGTACTCTTTATAGTGTATTTTGAATCACAAAAACCTTTCTCTAAACTAAAACAACCCACGAAAATCCAAATTTCAGATTTTCGTGGGTTTCATGGTGGAGGCGAAGCATGACCTTTGAAATCCACTATTTTTATAAATTTATACAAATAAATAGAGTCTAATCAGCAATTCACCTCATCTTATAGAAACTTTCTTATTTTGTATAAAGTTATTCATAATATATATATTAATGGGTTGCTAAATTCAATTTATATTATTTGATAAATTATTCAAATAATAAATCGAAAGAAGAATGCCATAGAATATAATAAAAACTTATTTATGCAATAACAAATAATACGTCTGACAAGGTTGGTTTTGAATCATCAAAAACCGGACTAGCAAATTAATATTTCAATGAGTTATGGTTAATTTTAAAACAATGATATTTGCATATTTCTAGAAGATACTATTTTCTTATCTATAATTTTATCGTCTTGACACAGTTCTCCTATTATCAACGGTGATTTAAAATTATGCTTTTTCATATTAATATAAGCAATGTTCTTATTTAATGTAGCATAACAATAAATACAACCATTTAAGCAGCAATTATATGAACCAATATCTATACTTTCAATACATCTACATTCTTGTCTTTGATTCTTATCTTTTTTTACATTAATAGGACATCCTATTATATCTTCAACAATTTTTTTATCAATACATGCTGCGTGTTGAATTCCATAATTACTTAAGTCAATTTTTTCAGAGCATGTTTGCAATACTATATTTTTACATTTTGCAATTTTTTGAAATCCTTCTGCAATTGCATTCATATTTTCAATATCTACTTCATTTTCAATAATACCTTTTGCACTATGCTTTGTCTTTTCATATAAATCTACATAACTAAAAATACATTTAGTTGTATAATCACCAATCAAAGTACACAGTTTATAAAATGAATTCAAATGATATTGTACCGTAAAATTATTATTTATGATTATTGGATCATAGCGCCATATAACTTTTTCTTTTCCTATTTTACTACTTAACATCTTAAACCCTTCAATAATTTTATTTTTACTACCTAATCCCTTTTCAATACTTTTATCATATGGATTAATAGTAAATTGAAAATAGTATTTATATCTCATATCATCTATATCTTTTAAGTAGTTTAACATTGGATTAACATTTTTTGTCCAAAATACAATGCAATCAACATCTTCTGCATTAAGTTTTATTTTGCTAATTTGTTTAGGATTCATAGGATTTTTAGTATAAACAAAGCCTTCTTTCAGTCTATTAATAAACCACTCTGAATAAAAAGCTGGAATATCAGTTCTTCTACTGGCACTAATAATCATTTTACAATGGCACCTCTATTTTTTAATTTTCTGTACTCGTTTGGCGTTTGTTTAACTTGCTTTTTAAAGAATTCATAAAAATTAGAAAGACTTCCAAAACCGCATTGAACTGCAATATTCACAATATTTGTATCTGTAGTTAATAATAGCTTTTTAGCATTATTAATCCTTAAATTATTAAGATATTCTATAGGCGTCATATCATACTGCTTATGGAATAATTCTATCAAACGATTTTGACTAATGCCTAATGTCTCGATTTCATATTTTATTCTATCTTTATCTTGAAAATTCATATCATATATGCTTTTAGCTTTTTTTACTATATCTTCCATAGGATTAAATGTTATCAAATCCGGTCTGCACCTTTTGCAAGGACGTAACCCATGTACATATGCTTCTTCTATATTTTCAAAAAACACTACATTTTTTCTAAGAGGCTCTTTCGATTTACAAGATGGTCTACAGAAAATACCTGTAGTCATTACTCCATAATAAAATACTCCATCATAATTACTATCATTATTAATTATTGAATTCCATTTATTATCATCTGTTAATTTCATATGATTACCCCCTCTCATTTTTTATAACTATATTGTAAAATTTTGTTGTGAACTCACACATATTTATGGATTAATAATATCACTATTCTTAATTTTTGTCTTACGATATCTCACTATCTAATTTTTAATATCTTATTATATTTATTTTGTTCTGATATAATGTAACCTATATATTAAGGCATTTTAAAAAATAATAGCCATGTACTTAATATTTAAAAATACCTAAAATGAGGTGAAACATAATGGATAAAACAATAAGAGAAAAAATTTTTGAACTCTCAGATTCTGAATTTCAGAAATTTCAAAGTAAATTATGCCCCAATACTAATAATATTATAGGGGTACGTCTTCCTCTTCTTAGAAAGCTTGCTAAAGAAATAGCTAAAAAGGATTGGATAAATTTTCTACGTGACTGTCCAAATGATTATTTTGAAGAAATAATGCTACAAGGTATGGTCATTGGATATTTAAAAGCAGATATAGAAGAAATACTTAATCATATAAACAACTTCGTACCAAAAATTAATAATTGGTCTGTATGTGATAGTTTTTGTATAGGTTTGAAATTTACAAAATCAAACATGAAACAGGTGTGGGAATTCTTAAAAATATATTTAAATTCAAAAAAAGAATTTGAACTTCGTTTTGGAATTGTAATGTTATTAAATTTTTATATCGTTGACGAGTATATTGAACAAGTACTTATAATACTTGACCAAATAAAACATGATGGTTATTATGTAAAAATGGCGATTGCTTGGGCACTTTCCATGTGTTATGTTAAATATCCAAATAAAGCCATGACTTATTTAAAGAACAATACTTTAGATGATTTTACATACAACAAGACCTTACAGAAAATAATAGAATCATTTCGCATAGATAAAGAAACAAAATCTATCATCCGCAGTATGAAGCGAAAATAAGAAATCTGTAATTTTTATAGGAAAGGCAGCATTAAAAGATAAAACCTTTTAATTCACTCTGTTAATGCTGCAATACCAAAAAGCTTATTACAATCCCTATCTTGTAACTTTAGCGACACTTCTTTTTATTTCAATATCTAATATCTTAATTTCTTCAAATACCTTGTTAATCTCATCATTTACAGCTTCACAATTTACATCTTCTTCTTGCAATTTCTCCATTATTTCTTCAACTGCCTTATCATATTTTCGTTTATGTTTATTGTTAAGTTCAGTCCAATTAATTCCTTTGAAATAATTCGCAATTTCTCTATTTAACCTCAATTTTCCTTGTAGCATTAATACGGCTATTATTGGATATCCAGCATAGCTTTGCCAATAGGATGCACTGTCATTGGAACTATATATATTATCAATCCAATGTACACTGTACTCTTTAGCTCTATTCGATGAAATAATTTTTGCACTGTTTCCTGCTATTTCAATACGATTATCTGCAATTGAACTATATGCTTCATGTATTTTTTGTATTGGTGGCAATTTATTCATTTCTATACTCCTTTTTTAAATATCTAATAATCACTTTTCAAACATCTTTAAGTGTGTCATATCTGATTTTTCAAGATTAAGAAGAGCTTTTTTCTTCTCAATTCCTCCTGCATAACCAGTTAAAGTTTCCCCATATTGAAAAAAGGACATACTCTCCTATCCGTCTTAACTATTATATAATCTTTTTAGTAAACTAATCTCATCAGCGAATCCAGAAAGTTCATTTGGAGTTTCAAGAAATACAGGTATGCCTTGTAATTTAGGATGATTTATAATTTTCACGATTGCATCCACTCCTATAAAACCTGAGCCAATTTTTTCGTGACGGTCTTTGTGACTATTAAATGGATTCTTGCTATCATTTAGATGAATTGCATAAAGTTTATCCATTCCAATAATTTTGTCCAGTTCTTCAAGTACTGCTTCTAAATTTCCTGCAATATCATATCCTGCATCATAAATATGACAAGTATCTAAACAAATACCCATTTTTTCTGAAAGAATTATACCATCCAAAATTTGTTTTAATTCTTCAAATGAACGCCCAACTTCTGTTCCCTTTCCTGCTATTGTTTCAAGAAGTACAGTAGTAGTTTGTTCTGGTTTTAGAATAGAATTTAGCATTTTTGTTATGTAATCAATACCAACTTCTACTCCTTGCTTTAAATGAATACCTGGGTGAAAATTATAAAGATTGTTAGGTATATACTACTCGTATTGTATATCTTTCCGTCAAAAGTACTGGATTATATCGCCAGGCGATACGCTTGGCACCTACTATTTTTTCAAGAGCAAGCAAAGTTTCTATACTTCTATCAATATCCGGGACTCCAGGCTCCACATCTTTCCCATAAGCAGTTATTGTGTAATAAAAGTAGGTAGCAAACTGTTCTGTAATTTCATGAATACGCGGTAGAACTGATGCAAAGTTTTTGGAACCAAAGATGATACAGTCAATTTTATCCGGCGTCAGTTCATATCTGCGGATATGTTTTGGGAATAGAGAATTCCTTGAGAGAACATAACCTTCTTCAAATCTTCGAAACATCCAGTCAGAATAATAATTAACAATATCTGTTCTTCCACTTATATTTAATATCATATTCTTCTCCTTCTTATATATTAAATAAATATAACTTTCTAATCATTTAAGAATGCAGTTTTTTAATTTTCTTCTTGATTAAAATAATCTTTTAGCCCATACGATTTTCTATTAATTATAACAATGTGAAATTGATGTAAAACTCTATTGTTGTATCTTTGTTTTACGGTACACATCAAAAGTGCATCCCATTTCCTTTTTGAATAAGTTTGTAAATGACGATATGCTGCCAAATCCACAGTTCGATGCAATCATTAGAAGTGTATTTTTAGGATTTACAATAAGTTCTACTGCTTTCTCAATTCGTAATTTTTCTACATATTCCTTTGGTGTTAAACCAATTTGCTTTTTGAACAACTCTACAAACCTCCCTTGCGTCAAACCTAGTTCTTTAATTTCAGCAGACATCCTTTTTCCATTATCATAATAACTATCATATATTTTTTGGGCTTTTTGAACAATTTCTTTCGCTAATTTCTCATCCATAAGATCAGGGCGACATCTCCTACAAGGGCGAAAACCACTTAAATAAGCTTCCTCTAGGTTATCAAAATATTTAACATTTCTCCTTACAGGAACTCTTGATTTACATGACGGTCTACAAAAAATGCCTGTTGTTTTTACACCATAAAGAAACTGCCCATCATAAATTTTATTACAATTTACGACTGCCTCCCATTTTTCGTCGTCTATAAGTGCCATAACATTCCCTCCTATGCAAATATCTATTTTTAAATATAAGCTATACTAAAAACTTCCCATTTGAAATACGCCAAATTTCACCATTTTTTTAATTCTTGTTCAGTATGTGCTATAGGCGTACTAATTTTACGAAGCAATTCAATATTTTCTTGCTTCAATAAAGGCGTACTATATTTCAATTTAAACATTTTTATCTACCTTCCTGCTTTGCTTAGCTTTCCATAAAGTATATTCTTTTGGCATGCAAACAGCACAAGGTCGATAGCCAGCAGCAATTGCTGTTTCCTCATCTGCAAAAAATACTCTATATTTTATATAATATCCTTTAGCAATTGCACATAATGCAGATGGACAAATCAAGCGCCCATATAATTTATTTTTACGATGTCCTCCAAATTTGCCTTTTGTTTCACTTTCATATGGTCGGTTATCCGCACCAATTAAAATATATATTTTTTTCTCATCCATTCAATCGCCTCTATTATTCAAATGATAGCTTCCATAGATAAATAGAAGCTACAGAACCATATGGTGAATATCTCTCTTTATATTTTTTAAATTCCTCTTTAGTAACGCTCTCTAAACCATAAAGTTTACATATTCCTCTACGAATTGCAATATCATCAAAACTAACAACATCGAGTCTTTCCATCGAGTTAATAAGTAGCATTTCAGCTGTCCATTTTCCAATCCCCTTAAGAGTTGAGAGCCGTTTAATAACTTCTTCATCTGATAAATTGCACAATTCATTTAAATTAAACTCACCATTGTTTACTGTTTCAGCAATATTCTTTATACAAACAGCTTTCTTCATTGTGATACCGCACTTTTGAATCTCATCAGCGGACAGTTTAGACATATTTTCAGGTGATATTTTCCCGAATTGTTCCTGCATTCTATTCCAGATAGTATCAACAGCTTTTGCTGAAATAAGCTGTCCAATGATAGCATAAATTAAAGCAGCAAATAAATCTGGAATAACTGTACGTTCAACCCTTTCCATTTTCTCTATAGCCTTACCTAGTGTTTTATCAACCTTTCTCAGATATTCTATCTCTTTATTTCCATAATCAAAGTGTTTTGTCTTAACTGTTTTCATATTTTTTCTCCAAATTAAGAAGTTCTTCCTTTACATCTAATCCCCCTGCATAGCCAACTAATTTTCCATTAGCTCCAATTACTCTATGACAAGGAATTATAATCATAATTGGATTTTTATTATTAGCCATTCCAACAGCTCTTGATGCTTTTTCATTTCCAATTATTTTTGCAATTTCCCCATAGCTTCTTGTTTCCCCGCATGGAATTTCTTTTAAAGCATTCCATACTTTCTTTTGGAATTCTGTTCCTTCTGGTGCTAACGGTAAATCAAAAGAATTCCGTTTTCCATCCAAATACTCATTAATTTCTGTAATAGTTTCCTTTAATAATACTGTTTCTTCTTTTCTCGTTATCTCTTTTTGCAAGTCTTTAGTTACAAAATATACTTTTGTAATTGCTGTACCGTTTTCTTCTATCCCAATTTTTCCAATCTTCGTATCATAATAAAATACATTTTTCATTTTTACCTCCTTAGACAACTTAATATAGATGTTAATCTTGAAAATTCTATTTGCATATTTATATTATATCTAATCTTATTAAAAATCCTCCGTAATATCACTTTGTAATTTTGATTCTATACTTAAAATTTAAATCCATATTAAAAAATCCATTAAAATTTCTTCCCTTAGCTATGCATTTCATACCTTTTAGAAACTGCCCTACCAAAAAGTGCCTTCTTTTTTTTTCAGATTAGATTGTTTATACTATGACTTGTCCAGAGGGACATAAGCAAAAATTCAATTTAAAGGAGGAATGGTAAATGCAAAGATTTACTATACCAAGAGATGTTTATTTTGGAGCTAATGCTCTAGATAATTTAAAAGATGTAAAAGGAACTAAGGCTATGTTAGTTATTGGTTCTGAAAGATTAATAAAAGATGGAACCGTTCCTAAAATTCAAGATTTATTAAAAGAAGCAAGAATTGAAACAACAGTATTCTCTGGTGTTGAAAATGATCCTTCTGTTTCAACTGTTAAAAAAGGTGTTGAAATGATGAATTCATTTATACCTGATTTAATAATTGGTATTGGTGGAGGATCTCCAATAGATGCTGCTAAAGCAATGTGGATATTTTATGAATATCCAAACTTTACTTTTGAAGAAGCAGCTAAACCATTTAACTTACCAGAATTACGTCAAAAAGCTAAGTTCATAGCTATACCAACTACAAGCGGTACTGGTTCTGAAGTCACTTCATTTTCAGTAATAACAGACAATGAAACTGAAATTAAATATCCAATAGCTGACTATAATGTCACTCCAGATGTTGCTATAGTTGATACTGCTTTAGTTCAAAGTATGACCCCAACACTAGTTGCTAATACTGGTATGGATGCTCTAACTCATGCTTTTGAAGCTTATGTTTCAACTGCTAGAAATCCAATAACTGATGCATTGGCTATGAAATCAATAGAAATGACTGTTGAAAATTTAGTTAACTCATTTAACGGAGAAAAAGAAGCTAGAGAAGATATGCATGTATCTCAATGTTTAGCTGGAATGGCATTTTCTAATGCAATACTTGGAATAGTTCATTCAATGGCTCACAAGACCGGTAAAATATTCAATATTGCTCATGGATGTGCAAATGCAATATACTTACCATATGTTATAGAATTTAATGCTAAAACAGCTGGAGATGCTTATGCTGATATAGCTAAAAGATTAGGATTAAGTGGAAATACAACAGATGAATTAGTTAAATCATTAATTAAACTTGTTAAAGATTTTAGAGTTGCTATGAATATGCCTCAAACTTTAAAAGAATTTGGCTTATCAGAAGATTTCTTCAAAAAACACTTAGCTGAAATTTCTAGAACATCTGTAGCTGATCCTTGTACAGGTACAAATCCAAGAAAAATATCCGTAGAAGAAATGAAAAAATTATTTGAAGCTACTTATTATGGAACAGAGGTAAATTTCTAAGTCTATATAAAAAGTTATAGTTGGGAATTAACCAACTATAACTTTTTAATATATGTGATTAGAATGTTTAAAATTATCAACAAATGATTTTCCCCACTTATCCATTGATTCCAAAATAGGTATTAATTCCTCCCCAATTTCAGTAAGTGAATATTCAACCATTGGGGGAACTTCATGATAAACAATTCTATTAACCAATCCATTTTGTTCTAAGTCTTTCAATTGTTGACTTAACATCTTTTGAGTTATTTCAGGAATTAATCTTCTAAATTCATTATATCTTATAGATTTATGCAGATTAAGATTCCAAATAATAAGCGCTTTCCACTTACCACTTAAAATCTCTAATGTAACTTCTATTTCACATCTATAATTGTTGCAACTAACTTTATTCAATCTATCTTTTGGCATACTTTCACTTCCTCTAGAATTAATACTTAAATTTTATGGTACAATTATATCATAAGAGCCATGAAAAGTTATAAATAACTTTTCATGGCTCAGTACTAACAAAAAAGACTTTTTCAGCGGCCTCTTTAACTGCTCTCTGTCTACATAAAAATCAGACGAAACCTTAATAATGGCACTATGACTTTCGCTTTTAATACATTCCATTTCATGAATTATTTAATAGCTCAATTAAATAGATTTCTTCCTAAAAAAAGTTTCTTTGTAAATACCGCCTATTTTCTTTACCATATGCTATTACAATACAAGTACTTTTTATAAAAGAAACATATTATTTATAGTAGAATTTACCTTTGTATATCTATTTTTCTTACTTACAAAGATACCACCCTTCTCAAAATATCAAAAAAACTAAAATAAACCCACGAAAATCCAAATTTTAGATTTTCGTGGGTTTCATGGTGGAGGCGAAACGTACAGAACCCTTATTCAATAGTTTATTACTACTTCTCTATCACACATTCTAGCTTTTCATATAAGGTATACTGTACTCGCAGCTAAATTTATAGCCAAGTGTAATATAAATTTTATGCATTTTTAAGACGACTATTATGGTTACTCACTAATTAATCAACAACAACCTTTATTTTCCCTAACTTTTCATCTAACTCATCCAATATATCACTTGATACATGGAAAAATGGCATATGAGATAATTCTCTTGGAGATTTATCTCCTACTTTTTGAATCATTGGCTCTGGTAACATCATAGGTAATGTTTCTACTAAAGCTTTTTTAGTCTCTTCATTTTTCGCTAATTCTTCATAGCTCCATTCAGTATTGTAGTATTTAACATATGGCACTTCTGGGACATAACTAAACTCATATGAACCACTAGTCAATTCTACAATTACACTACTATTACTTTGGTTAACCTTAAGCTCAGTTTCTCTTAATAACGTGCCACTAACCTTTATATTTTCTAATTTTGCATCAGGTAATACAAGTGCAGCAGATGCATTAAATGGAATTATAAATTTAAAGCTTAAATTTCCTTCTTCACTTATTTCCCAACTGCTTTCATATAATCCTACCGAAGAATTATAAGTCGCCTTAGCATATTTTAAACGATAATCTGGCATTGGTGTTAACTTTATATGTCTAAAGCCTGGCTTATCTTCTACAGGATTTATTCCTGCCATGTATCTATACATCCATTCTACGATAGATCCATAAGAGTAATGATTTAATGAATTCATATCTGTACCACTTATTTTTCCATCTGGAAGTACTGAATTCCAACGTTCCCAAATTGTTGTTGCTCCCATTGTAACTGCATATAACCAGCTTGGATAATCCTTATTTAGAAGAAGTGTATAAGCTAAGTCATTACATCCACTTTCTGATAATGCTTTGCAAAGATAAGGTGTTCCAATAAACCCTGTCTTTAGGTGATTTTTATCTGCTTTAAATCTTGCAAGGGTATCAGCTACTACTCTATCTTTTTTGCCCTCTGGTATTAAATCCATATAAAGCGCAAGTATATAAGCTGTTTGATTTTTTAAAGCTAAACGTCCAGTACTTGTGAAATATTCTTCTCTTATTGCCGCTTTAATTTCACTCGCTAAAGCTTCATATTCTTTGAATAATTCTTCTCTCCCAAGTACTTTTGCTGCTTTTGCAACAATACTTGAAGAATAGTAATAATACGCTGATGCAATAAATCCTGTTTCGGTTCCACCTGCAAAACTATGTGGATTCTCCCCATCTAATGCAAGCCAGTCTCCTAATTGGAAACCTACTGTCCAAAGTCTTCTTGAACCTGCATTTTCATCTATTCTTTTAATGTAATCCACCCATGCTTTCATGCTGTCAAATTGCTGTTCTAATATTTTCTTATCTCCAAATTGAAGATATACAGTCCAAGGAATTATTGTTGCTACATCTGACCAACCACTAGAGCATCCATCCCCAGTACCGGCTACTGGCACGATATTAGGTACTAGTCCATCCCTTGCTTCCTGCTCACGTGCTATATCATAAACATACTTATTAAAGAAAGCAAAAGTATCCATATTAAAACTTGCAGTACCTGAGAATACTTGTGCATCTCCAGTCCAGCCTAAACGTTCATCACGTTGTGGACAATCTGTTGGAACATCTAAGAAGTTTCCTTTTTGTCCCCATAATGCATTTAGGAATAATCTATTTACTAAAGGATTACTAGTTTCTATATGCCCAGTAAGCTCCATGTCAGAGTATAATACGCATCCTGCAAAATCCTCTGCCTTTACTTCCCCATGCCAGCCGCTTACTTTTACATATCTAAAACCATAGTAAGTAAAATGAGGTCTAGCTATAGTTTCTTCACCATTTGCTATATATTTAAATTCGCATTTTGCACTTTGTAGATTATCTCTATAAAAGTTGCCTTCTTGAAGTATTTCACCATATTGCAGTGTTATTTCAGTTCCTTTTGGAGCATTTGTTTTAAACTCTATCCATCCAACCATATTTTGTCCTAAATCAAGAACAGTTTCTCCTTCTGGTGTGTTTATTACTTCTACTACTTTTAATCTTTCTTTTATTTTCACTGGAAGACTTAATCTTGCTTTTAGTTTATCAAAGCCTAAGTCTATTTCATTGACTTCATAAGTAGTTAAGTCATCAAAAGTAGAATCATAAACTTCTCCATCATAAATACTACTAGATAAAATTTTGCTCTTTGCTGCTTTCCAAGTTTCATCTGAATTTACTACAACACTAGTACCATCCTCAAAATCTATAACAATTTCACATAGTAGAGCAAACTTATCTCCATAAAGATTTTCTGTTCTAGAAAGACCAAAACGTCCTTTATACATTCCATTTCCCAGGAAAACATCAATTGTATTTTTACCTTGTTTTAACGTATCTGTAATATCATAAGTTTGATATTGTAACCATTTATCGTAAGCATTGAAGTTTGGCGTAAGATACTCATCCCCGCACTTTTCACTATTTATATTCATTTCATATAAACCTACTCCACATACATAAGCGCATGCACATTTTATAGTTTTTTCTATATTAAATTCTTTATTTAATACAAGATGTATTTCACTATCTAAATCTGGAGTTATCCATTTAGAACTCCATGCTTCCTCCATTTTAGCTGTTTCAAACCAAGCAGTCTCACTAGTTGCAACATCTCCATTATCAGCCCACACTATTACCTTCCAATAATAACGAGTTCTTGGTTTTAAATTTATAGGTAATTCAAAGGCTAAACTATCTATTTCTTCACTTTTTTCACTGTCAAAAATAATCTCAGTAAATTCTTTATCTAAAGCAACTATAATTTGTGCTGCTTCTTGTTTCTTTGCATCCGTATCACAAGTTATAAATGATAAACTTGGTTTTCCTAAATCAAACCCTAACGGATTAACTATATGATTAGTTTTTAAATTAATTATTCTCATAGTTTAAATCTCCCTCTAAAACGAAATTTCTCTACCTAGTATCATAGGAATTTATAAGTTTTCTTATTTCTTTCGTGTCTATGTACAAATTCTAACATTTGAAAACCTTTTAATCCATGATTTAAAGTTGCTTAAATTTGATATTTTTTTAGATTTATTTCTTTCTGAAATTGTATACTAAATTTAGTTTTGTTATACTAAATTTATATACGAAAGGAGGATTAAATAAGATGATAGATATGTATGTTACTTCTGGTAGTATTCAAGATATTCTGACAAAATCTTATTTAAATAATAGGAAGAAAAAAAACTTTGAGAATGCTGTTATTGAGTTATATGAAAAAAATGAGTATGTAACTATTAAACCAGTATTACCTGAAGAATCTTTTTGGAATTGTTTATCAGATGATGATTTTTTAAATTTATTAAACAGTATTCCAGTATGCATAAATACCATTCTTGAAAATAGTTCTATTATGAAATCTTCTGAGTTCAAAGAATCTGTTATTCTACGTGAGCAAAGTGATATTTTTGTAAATAAACACTTTAATTTTATAATTGATCCTCCACATTATCATGACTATTTTGAGATTTACTATGTATTCAAAGGAAATTGTGAGTTTGTATTTGAAAAAGAGCATCGTACACTTGAGGAAGGTGAATTATGCATCATTTCACCTACATCATTACATAATATAATTGCAGATAATACCGATTCTATTATAATTTCTATTGCTATTAGAAAAAGTACTTTTGATAACACTTTTTTCACGCTACTATCTCAAAAGGATTTGCTTTCTTATTTTTTTAAGACAGTGCTTTATAATAAAACTTCGCCTAATTATCTCTTATTCCATACTAAGAATTCAAAAGATATTAAAATCTTAATTAAAAATTTAATTCTAGAAAACAATAAAGGTGATATATATTACAATAATTGTAGCATTAGCTGGGCAAATATTCTTTTCTCTACTATTTTGAGAAATTACAGCGAAACAATACAATTTAATAAATATGATATAGGCAGTGATTTTTCACTTATTGTGCAGTATATCCAAAATAACTATAAAGCTCTTACATTAAGTGCTCTTGCTGAATACTTTCATTACAGTGAAGCCCACTTAAGTGTACTAATAAAAAAGAATCTTGGCTTAAAATTTACAACTCTACTTACAAACTTGAAGATGGAAGATGCTAAAGACTATCTTATAAATACTGATCTGCCTATAGAAAAAATCTCTGAATATGCTGGATATAATTCCGTTGAGCATTTTTCTAGAACTTTTAAGAGATATTATGAAAAATCACCGCAACAATTTCGAAAATCACTTTAGCAATAATAATAATAAATAATTTAGCCTTTACATAATTCATATAAGTTAAAGAGAAGGAATAATAAAAGCTTGTCTCAGCTTTAATTGTTCCTTCTCTCTATTGCATAATTATAAAATATATTTTACCATACATTACAATCTTTGTTTTCCGTACACTTCCATTTATTTATTCTCTGTTAAACTTCAAACAAAAATACTCTCTTACAGCAACATCATCACATTAACTTTATATACCAGTACATAATAGATTAGGCCTGTATGAATAGCTTCTCACTGGCTATTTATGCTAAAATAATTTAGCAAAGATACAAAGGAGAGGAATAATATGCTATTCATACTTTTTGGTAGTTACTAAAAATATTCAGAATGTATTAGGCATAAATGATGTGCTTATCATCTCTGTCTTCGGGGGAGTATTAGATGGTTTGGGTATAGGACTTGCTTTTGCTAATCATGGTTCAACTGGAGGTGTGCATTTCATAACGTTGATGCTGAAAAAAAAATATTCAAATTATAATGTTGGAGCGCTGGGATTTGGATGTAATTTGCTTGTAGTTGTTCTAGGAACATTGCTAAATGGAAGAACAAGTTCATTTGCCTAATGAAAAAAATACATATAGGAAAGATGCAGCTATGCTGTATATGAAGAACCTTCACAGCAACTTTGGACTTATTCTTTATTTTAATGTGCCTTTAATTATGAAAAGTCACTTTTTATATTTATTCTTATCTTCATCTGTAATCGGTCTGATTACCCTACAAGGATTACCTGCTGCAATAACACCAGCTGGAATATTTTTTGTAACAATACTTCCTGAGCCAATTACGGTATTACTTCCTATTGATACACCAGTCATAATTTTTACGCCACCACCAATCCATACATTATCACCAATAGTTATTGGATATGCATATTCTAATCCTTCATTTCTCTGTTCTACATCAAGTGGATGACCAGCTGTATAAATGCCACAATCTGGTGCAATAAATACGTTGTTTCCTATTTTTACTTTACCATCATCTAATATTATAAGATTATGATTAGAGTAAAAATTGTTTCCAATCTCTATATTGTATCCATAATCACAGTAAAATGGCTGTTCGATGTAAAAATCACTCCCAATTTTTTTAATCAACTCACGAATAACATTTTTTCTTCCTTCTATATCATCTGGCTCAAGGAAGTTATATTTTTTGCATAGCTTTTTACATTGTATTCTTTCCGCAATAAGCTCTGGGTCATAATTATTATTATACAATAATCCTCTTTTTGCTTTTTCTTTTTCAGTCATATTAAATTACTCCTTTTTTCATTAATGGTTCATACTATACTTAGAATTATTCCTATACTTTATTGGTGATATACCAAGATACTTCTTAAACATCTTTCCAAAATAACTAAGACTATTATAACCACAAACTAATGCAATTTCTGTAATTGGCATTTCTGTTTCTTGTAAAAGTTTAGAAGCGTTTTTCAAACGGTATTCAATTAAATATTCCAAAGGCTTTATACCAATCGATTTTTCAAAGCATCGATAACATTCACTCTTACTGATATGTGCTGCCTCTGCTATATCACTTACTAGAATATCTTCGTGATAATGATGATGAATATAAGTAATCATTTGCTTCATTCGCTGTTGATTTAAAGAAAAGCTATAATCAAATGATTCATTAATTATGTTTTTAGTATTAGTTACAAGCAACAACCAAATTTCGCAGATGCAGTTTCTTATATAAAGCTCAAAAGCATATTTCTCCTCCTGGGAAATTGAATAGATTTTTTTTAATAATTCTATACATTGTTTCTCCCAATTAACATCCAATTGTAATTTCATAGATGAAAGTTCATTGCATTTTAGCAATGGAACAACATATTTTTCATTTATTATGCTCTGTTCTCCATCGGATAGAAGAATAGTATTCACAACAACTGTAAACATTATTGCATTTTTCCCTCCACTTGCTCTTGCCATATGAAGAACCCCAGAATTAATAAAAAGTCCTTCACCTTCCCGTAAACTTATAGAAGACTCACCAGCATTAATTTCAACTTCTCCTTGTAGAACCACTGCAAATTCAATTTCGTTGTGCCAATGCCACCTTATGAAACCTATATCATATTTTTCAAAATTATCTGTATATACTTGCATGGGAAACTTTACATGACCATGTCTTATTTCTTCTTTACCATGCTTATCAACCAATATTTGTGTTAGTTCCATTATACCCTCCCAATTTGAGTTTATATTTATAAAACATGAGACAATATTACCAAAAATACCTCTTTTATGATGATATAATCATACTATGATTTTTTAAATGCATCAAAAAGTATTTAAATTGTTTTACTCAAAGCTTTAGGTACATGAAAGAAAATAATATACCAAAGATTCGAAATAGGCTAGCATACTGTTCTATTATTTTCTTGATTGCGCCTTATCTCATGGAGGCAAAAATGATGAAATTAAACTATAAACATACCCTTTATGCCTGTTTTATAGGCTATGTTACTCAAGCAGTTGTATCAAATCTCCCTACACTTTTATTGGTCATTTTTCAAAATGAGTTCAATCTTTCCCTTGAAAGAATAACTCTTCTTTTAACACTAGGTTTTTGTATTCAGATTATTGTGGATGCTTTAGCCTCAAAATTCGTTGATGTTGTTGGTTATCGTATATCTCTCGCAATAGCAAACATATGCTGCATAGGAGGACTTCTTAGCATAGGCTTTCTTCCCTTTTATATTAATCCATTTCTTGGGTTATTAATTGGAGTTTCTCTAAATTCTATTGGTGGTGGCTTTATTGAAGTTATGGTTAGCCCAATTGTAGAAGCTTTGCCTTGCGATGAAAAATCAAGTGCTATGAGTATATTACATTCTTTTTATTGCTGGGGATATATGGGAGTAGTCATTCTATCTACATTATTTTTTAATATAATAGGCGAATCATATTGGACATACTTACTTGCAATTTGGACAATTGTTCCTCTTACTAATTTGTTTTTATTTCTAAAAGTTCCTATTAAAACACTTGTGGAAAAGAGTGAACAACTTCCAATTAAAAAGTTATTATCATTAAAAATATTTTGGATTTTATTTGTATTGATGATTTGTGCAGGAGCTTCAGAGCAAGCCATATCTAAATGGTCATCTCTATTTGCCGAGCTTGGCCTCGGTGTCTCTAAAACAATAGGAGATTTACTTGGACCATGCGCATTTGCATTTTTTATGGGATTAACACGTTTATTTTACAGCAAGAAAGGTCATAAAATAGATTTAAAAAAACTAATCTTTTTCTCCGGCGTTTTATGTATCTTTAGCTATATGTTAGTTTCTCTTTCACCGATTCCACTAATATCTCTATTTGGCTGTGCACTAACAGGTTTATCTATTGGAATCTTATGGCCTGTGACATTGAGTTTATCAGTAAAAACTTATCCTGCTGGAGGTAATACAATGTTTGGTTTATTAGCTCTAGGTGGAGATATTGGATGTGCTATTGGTCCAAGTACAGTTGGATTTATTTCAAATGCATTTATTAGTTACAACAACTTGTATCTTCAAAAATTATTTACAGGCGATAATATTACACAGATTGCTCTTAAAGCCGGATTATTTACTGCTATTATTTTTCCTATCATTATCTTATTCAACATTTATTTATTGAAAAAACAGAGATGCTAAAAAATACTTATATCATAGTAGGAAAAATCTAAAGATATATTGGCAAGTGTATAATTCTATGTGAATTACATACCTACTGAATCAAAAAGCATTATTATAAAAAAGTACTTTATAAATTAGTTTTAATAAAATTCCAGCAACCTTAAAATAATCATCATAAAGTTCATTATATGAAAATAATCTAATTAACTTTATGATGATAATACACCTATCTAAAAATTGATTTTAATCATTATTTTTTAACAGTTTTAAATTTAATAATTGTAGAATTGGCTTAAATATTTCAATATTTATTTAATAGTAAAAGACATAAAATCAACTGAACCTTCACCTTTATAAGTAAAATATAAAGGCTTCACACCTTCTTCTATCTTCACTGGCGCTGTAAAGATGCTCCAATCACTTTTTGCTGAAACTTTTATTTCTCCAGCTGGTTGTCCATCTAATTCAGTACTGATAAGGAACATACCACTGCCATTTCCCCTAACCTTCACAGAAATTTCTTCTACTTTATCAAAGACAAAATATTTAAATCCTGCAACTGCTCCTTCATTCATATTAGCAATATGCTGATTTGGATTATCTTCTCTATCCTCTCCATCCTGCGTGAAATATGGATGATAATATTCTAGTACATCACCAAATTCATATCTCTTTGCACCCTCTCTACTCAAAAGATTGCACGCAATTCTAGCCTCATATTCCCCTGTTCCTTTAAGTGGTGCATTATTTAGTCCACAGCTTGTGATCTCTACTTGCTTAATACTTCCGTCTTTTTCTATAGTTATAGGCTCTGCACATGCCTGTCTTGAATACTGATGACGATTAGTTTGTCTATGGTAAAATACATACCATTGTCCATTAATTTCAACAATGCTTCCATGATTGTTTCCTGTATAGTTCAATGCATCTTTTTCACTTCTTCCATTTAAATAAATATCACCATTTGATACAATTGTCCCTCCAAACTTAAATCCATCTACTGGATTTTTTGATGTAGCGTAACATAATTCATGACCATAAAATGAAGAATATACAAAGTAGTACGTATCCCCAATCTTCCTCATAGATGAAGCTTCAAAGAATTCGTGTCTCTCAAAATCTGTTCCTTCTCCATGTGCTTTATCTGAGAAAATCACTCTTGGTTCTTCTTTTACTGTTATCATATCTTCTTCAAGTTCAATAACCATTCCACCTTTTATAAGTCTTTCTTCTGATCCTAACATTGCCCACGGAAAATTAACTGGACAAAATCCAGAATATAAATATACTCTTCCATCATCATCCATTAGAACACCAGAATCAAATTGGAATGGATCTCCTTCTTTTTCACCAAGCAATGTACCATCTGCATAATGAACATGTCCATAAAATTCATATTCACCAGCAGGTGTATCACAAACAGCAACTGCCATTATTCCAAGAAAATCAAAAGCATAATAAAGATAATATCTTCCATCTGCACCTACTTGAACATCTGGAGCAAATAATAATCGTTCAGGCACAATTGCTGATAACTTTTCAGTACCATCACACATAGGATCTTGTGTTTTCTTATAAATAACTCCTTCATGCTTCCAGTTTCCTAAATCATTTACATCTGCAGACCAGCACACATAATTATTTTCGCAATACGCTGTACCATTAAATTTGTCATGGCTGCCATACACATAAACTCTGTCACCAAATACATATGGTTCACCATCTGGGACATATTCATAACTAGGTAAATATGGATTAAAAGCTTGTTTATTCATTTATAATTCCTCCTATTATCTTCATATAGTAATTCACAATAATTGCGGATTACTATATATAAGATTTCATAACTGTCAATGTTTACATGATTTCTATTAACAATTTTATCAAACTCAACAATTTCAGTTCAGTATTTTTATTGACATAAATGCAGTATCTTTTTGACTTTATCTTTGGAAGAATATTTATATAAATATATCTCTTCACTGAGAAGATATTAGAACGTATAAATCAAATACAGATGCAATTATTACAGGTGCTAGATAAATGATATATTATCGTTGCTTTTATTGAAACACATCTGAATGTTACATATATTTAATTTAACATTCTAGGTGCTTCTATTTATTATCATTAAAAGTATTTTTCTTAACCTCTATACAAGCTTATTTAAGTGTGCTTATTTTTAAGAAATTTTACAGCTAAAGAACTATCACATTTAGATGATATTTTATAAAACCTAAAAATAAGCCATCGCTAGCGGTTTTTAATCCACTAATGCGACAGCCCACTTCTTTATTTCATAATTATCTGCTTATCTTTGCAATATATTTTAATCTATATATCTTATGCATTTTCCTAAGTTAATATCAATTTACCTTTCTTTACCTTAGTGTCATTCTCAACATGAATGATAATACTCTCATATTTCCTCTCTAATCAATTTTCACAGCTTCAACTAACCTTTTAGAATTTAATGTAATCTCTTCAATTGTTGTTAAAACTTCTTCAATATTTTGTCCTTGACTTACTGCAATATCATCTAAGCTATGCATTGATTTCGTAATACTTTTAACATTACTTTTCATTTCATCAAGATAAGTTTCTATTTGCTTTGATGCTTCACTGCTTAGCTGAGATAACTTTCTCATTTCTGTAGCTACAACAGAAAAACCTCTTCCGTTTTCTCCAGCTTTGGCAGCCTCAATAGAAGCATTTAATCCTAGCATATTTACTTGCTTGGATATACTTTTAATTAAATCTAGAACTTTGCTACTTTCATTTATATTAATTCCGGTCTTATCTACCTTATCTATGATTTCATTAACATTATCTGATAATCTTCCTGCGCTATTCTCGATTTCATTTATAGTATTACTAGTTTCCACTAACGATGTCATTAACTCTTTGGAAATATTTCTAACTGAGCTTTCTTTCTCTGTGTTTCTTGTTAGACATAATATTCCTTTTACATTATTGTTCGAATCCTTTATTGGTATGCTTATAAGCTTGACGTCTACTCCATGCTGCTCTTTTGTTAAAACTTTATGTACCGTTTTTTTCTCTTTATTAACTTCATCTCTTACAGGATTTCTTTCTATCATATCTCCAACTTTTGATGGAGGTTTTATCTTTTCTCCATCTGAAACAAACAATATTTCTTTCTTATCTTCAATAACAATAGCTGTATCTTCTTGAAAAAGTTCCTTAATTATTGCTGCTGAATCTATTAGTGACTCAAATACCCTCTCCATTTGTTTCTCCTCCCTTATAATTGAAATCATAATTTTTTCTACTTTCTAATAAAATCTAGTACTCTTTCTTCTTTTCCTTTGTTATTTGCTCCAGGGACAAACCCTAAGTTTATTCAATTCTTAATGTTTCATATAATGAATTATAGAGTTTTTGATATTAATATTATTTTTCGACTTGTTAATATTCAATATAATAAATATAAATCTCCACCATACAGTGAAGATTTATACAATAGTATTTATCTATTCATTAACTAACTCTGCTTTTTCTACTAATTTTTCATTCTTTTCATGTCCTATTTCTGGTATTGGAATTACTACTAAAGCTGAAAGAATTGAGAAAGCTGCAAGAACTATAAAGAAGAATGTATATCCATCGTCACCCATCATTTTTGCTCCTAACCCTATAAGCATTGGTGCTAAAAATTGAACAACTGCTGCTGATAATTGTGTTGTTGTATTCATTATTGCTATATCCTTACCAGCATCCTCTTTTGATGGAAGAATTCTATTAACAAGGGCATTATCCACTGCTCCATACATACCAAAGCCAAAGTTAAAGAAAAAGTTTCCAATTATCACTATAGTTACACTACCTGAGAAGGCAAATACTACCATACAAATTCCTGTCACCAATGCTGAAAACATTACAAACGGTTTTTGCTTTTTTATTTTATCAGATAAGAAACCACCAAATATTCCTGCTACAACCATTAACATAATTGCTGGTGATTGATATGCCATAGCTCTCATAATATCAGCTTCACCAAGATGGAATCTCGTAATATAGAATAGTGCTAACATGCCTAATCCTGCATTCGTAACATTTACAAAAAGTTTAGTTAAAAGTGCCCATGTATACTCCGGATATTTCTTTACACTTGGATAGAAATTTTTAAAGCCTTCACCTAAAGCTTTTTTCTTTTCCCTATTTCCTGTGAATTGAGTATCCTTAATAAGAATTGCTGCTAGCATTCCCCCAATAAGTTGAATAATCGTAATTGCTACGAGCTTTTGTTGAACAGGTACAGCTGCAAATACTCCAAGTATCGCACTACCTGCCATAACAAAAGCTGGAGCAGCTGCGCCAAACAATCCAGATACTCTACCAAATTTTTCAGGATCAACTTGTTCTGGAACTACTGCATAACATGCTAAACTTACCATTCCATAAAAGAAGTTAACTAAACAGGTTCCTAAAATTATTAGTGGTACTGAAGGGGCATAAGTTAGTATAAGCATTGATAACGCTCCACCTATACTTCCAGCAACCATCCAAAATCTTCTTCTACCCATTTTTACTTTAGTTTTATCTGCAATAACACCGCCTAAAGGACTCAATATTACTGTAGCGATACCAGCTACTCCTCCTACCATACCATATACGGCAGTTGCATTTTCAGGTCCTACAACCCTAATAATATTAAATGTTGCTAGCCCAAAACTTAATAATACTAAAGGTGCTATTGATGTACCTAGTCCAAGAACTGCTCCGATTAGAAGTCTCGCAAAAGGTGTTTTTTGAAATACTTGATTTTCCATAATATAATACCTCCATTATAAAATAATTTATTTTATCACCATCTTCATCTAGTGTGACTTGAAAATGTTTTCTTACTTATGTAAACATTTTAACACCCACACGCTTTTCAATCCATGTAGTTATTTTATCAAAATCCGGCTTTTTTTTAGATTGTATTTTCTGCAAGTTTATTAGGTTTTAACTGTATAAAAATACTTGCATCAAGAAGTTATTCTAAGTTTACTTCCAAACAACCGAAATGGACTATATGTGTTTGCTACGGTTCTTGGAAGATTTGATTGGGTGATTCTACGATTATAGCCAACAAAATCTTCTAATGAACACTGCGCAAAAACATATAGTCCATTTCTAGTTTAGTAGTAAACTTAAAATAAGGTTGTATTAATGCAAGTATTTCATATTTCTCCGTTTATCAATACCTTTAATTATGCATTTCCACAATATTTAATACAGTTTATTCCCCTTATAATACAACAAATATATAATCTTTGGGGAGATAGCTGTAAAAGACTTAAAGTAAGCCTAAAACAAAGAAATAGAATACATATATGTGAAGCAGGCATAAAAAAATGAGCAGCTGGTTTATCTTGATGGGAAGTTGTTCCACTTCTGCTTGTCCTGTGCTCGTCACAGGAACATGCAGAAGTGGTGCAACTTTCCATTTAGATATACCTTGCGAAATTTTTTGTAGTCCTGCGGAACATATATGTATTCTATTTCGGTTGTTCATCACTTCACTTTAAGTTATTCACAATACCGTTGCTACGTATATTACTTTGAAACAATAATCTCTGCCCTTGCTGAATCTAGCTCCTCAGATGATGCCTCTATAATAATTGTGCCACTTTCTTCTGTTCCCTGTACAATAGCAATGCAATACCCGTTAAAGGCATTACGGTAATTTGTTTTATCAGAGTCGTGATCCATAGGGTTACCATTTCCTGTGCCTATTAAAGTTCCATTACCTGAAATCTTAAATTCTACTCTATTGTCCGCATTAGGCACTACGATACCATCTTTGTCAACTATTGTAGCTGCTATAATAGTTACATCTTCACCATCTGCATTAATGCTCTTGCGATCAGGCGTTAATATGATACCTGCTGCTTCTCCTGCTGTTTTTTGAGCATCTTGTGAAACTTCAACACCATTATTATAGCCTTTTGCAATAATCTCTCCTGGAATGTAGTCAACATCAAAATCAATATAATATTCGCCGTTTTCTTTTGTTTTTCTGCCTAATGATTTTCCATTTAAAACAAGCTCTATTTCCTCACAATTTGTTATTACTCTTACTGTAATATTTTTACCTTCTTTATCTGGTAAGGTCCAATGAGGTAGTAAATGTACTACAGGTTTATTTTCAATCCACATAGCTTGATAAAGATAAAAATTATCTTTAGGCAATCCGCATAAATCGAAAGTTCCGCTTTGAGCCATTATTGATGGCCAGAAGAATGGGAATGGTTCTCCACGATAATCAAAACCTGTCCAAACGAATAACCCTCCCATTCTAGGATTCTTTAAATAGAATTCCCATGCTTTTTCTGGAGGGCATGTACCACCTGCTCCACCTGCAGTTTCAACAGGCGTGATGCTCATTTGAGTTATTTGTGCATTTATATTAGATATAGAGCATTTCTCTACATTATCTTCGTAACATCCACGAGTTGTTGCCTTCATTACATTTTCAGTACTTATAAATAACTTATCTGGATAGGCCTCAAGATTTTGCAGCACATAGGATTGTGCTAAATCACTTTCAATATAATTTACACCTATAACATCTAATACATCTATATGTTTACCTGAGCTTGATCCAAATATATCAGCACTTGTAACAAGTCTTGATGGATCAAGTGCTTTAACTATATTTCTCATACGTTTATGCATACGTATCGAAAGACTGCTTCCACCTATAAACTCTTCATTGCTGATACTCCACATGAAAACACTTGGATGATTTCTATCACGCATAACTTGTGCTTCTAGCTCTTTTATTTTAATTTCACTTGCTTCTAAAAGTCTTCCTTCATTCATAACAAGCATTCCATGTCTATCACATGCGTTTAAAAGTTCAGGTGCAGGTGGATTATGAGCACATCTATAAGCATTTACTCCTGCTTCCTTAAGCTTTTGAATCTTAAACTCATGTATTCTGTCAGGTAGAGCCACACCAACACCTGCAAAATCCTGATGCACTGACATTCCCTTTATAGGAGTATGCTTTCCGTTTAGGAATAGCCCTTCAGTTGTATATTTAATATTTCTTATTCCAAATGTATTTTCATAATCATCCTTAACTTTATCTCCTGAGATCACTTCAGTTACAGCCTTATAAAGTTTTGGTGAATCTATATCCCAAAGCTCTGGATTTTTAACAGTCATCTCTTGAATTACTTTATTCTTTTGCATTCCATCATTTGTGCAGCTTATAATGCTTTCTGCCACAACTTCTCCATTAGGATCTATTATTGAAGTTTCAAGAGTATATTCTGCTTCTTCAAAATCTTCATTGCAAATTATAGTTTCAATTTTAACTATAGCTTTATCCTTGTCAATTACAGGCGTTTGTATATAAGTTCCCCATCTATCAATATGAAGTTTATCAGTCTTTGTAAGCCAAACATTACGGTAAATTCCGCCACCTTCGTACCACCAGCCTTCATTACCTGAAGTTGTATCGCTTCTTACAAGAATAACATTTTCTCCTTCATCACCGTACTTAAGTAAATCCGTGATATCAAATTGGAAACTATTATAACCACTGAAGTTTTCTCCAATATAACAGCCATTTATCCAATAATCAGATATTCTTCCAACGCCATCAAATTCAATAAAAATCTTCTTACCTTCATCCTCTTTAGGTATAGTAAAAGTCTTTCGATAATATCCAACTGTTTGTGGAAGAAAACCATACATGGCGTTCTTAAAGTCCATTACATACTCTTGATCAATTACAGCATCATGAGGCAGTTTTACTTTATCCCAGCCTTCTCTACCTTTTTCAATAGATTCTAGTGCAAACCAATCCTTATATTCATGTTCTGATTCTGCTGCTGGTCTATGCATTACTTTTAATAGTGGTTCAATAGCAGAACCATTAAGAAACAACGAACCGTTTTCATCCTTAGCATTATTTGTATAACCCCCTATTAATGCAGTCTTTTGATGATTCTTAGGAATTGGCCCAATCTCATTTCTTGTAAAGTACCAATTATTATTAAATCTTTCTCTTGATCTTACTTTAGTTTTCATGTTATTCACGTCCTTATCATATTCTTCTATACTTCATATCTATCAATTCATAAACTTCACCTAAAAAGTTTCACTTTATTCTAATACTAATACATCATCTATTTCTTTCACTTTTTTAAACTGAGGTCTTTCCTTATACAAATCATTTGGATAATGCAATGCATATATAAGTTCATTTTTGATATTTTTAAATAGCATTCCATGTCCGCCATTTTCACCATAAAGTGGTATTTCTAGGTGTCTCCATTCCCCGTCAATTTCCCCATTATCTGAATAAGCTATTCCTACTGCGTAACCTCTTTCTCCCCAGCTAGACCATAACATTAAAAGCTTTCCTGATTTAGTTCTATGTATACATGGACCATCTACAAAATACACATCACCCTCAATTCCAAACTCTTTGTTAGCAAAAGGTATTGGCACTGCCCACAGTGCTTTTGCTGCTTCAAATAGTAATCTTGGTTTACTTACTGCTTTCTTTAAATCTTTCGAAAGTTCAACTACGCACATATCCCCGCTTGGAGTATCCTGAAAAGAGTGTCCAAAAATCATATATGGTGTACCATTAGAACTAAAGTAAAGAGTCCCATCTAAGCACTTCCACTCTTTTGGAGTAATTGGACCATCACTATGAGGTACAAATGGACCGATAGGTGAATCAGCTTTAAGTATTTGTGTTCCCATATTTCTATCCTCTGAACCAAATGTAGCTACTAAGTAGAATTCTCCTTCATAATAATAGCATTCAGGTGCCCAATAATTTCTATCTGCCCAAAAATCACCATGATTATGGAATATTTCTATAGGACCTTGCCAATCCTCCATATCTTCACTTACATAGCAGTCAAAACCATCTGCAAGACCCCAAGTCGTTGCACTTCTTGTACCATATAAATAATATTTTTCCTCATGTTTCAAAATATATGGGTCTCTAATATTTATTTCAGACGTCTTCATCTATCATTTCTCCTCATTTTTCTCTTATAATGACTAATAACTTTAATACCTAAATTTTTTTCAAATAATATAAATTTAAATTAATATATATTTACTTATTAGATAAACATATTTACAAATTTGTTAGAACTTTAAGCTAATATCTTCACTAGAAATTATAAACATTTTTGTGGAAAAAACATTTGAAAATGAGCTGTTAAAGATTCTTAGTTGTAGGTTGTTCCACTTTAGCTTGTCAAACTGAAAGTTGGAGCATGCTAAAGTGGATGCAACCTGCAACTTAGAACCTTCAGCGATATTTTCATAGTTTTTCGGAATAAAAATATTTATAATTTCGGTAAGTTATATGTTGTTTATCTATATAAACAAATTAAACGTTATAATATTATTTTTCTCTTTAATTTTATCCCATGAAAAATTCTCAATCCATGTTATAATTTATTATAAATCCGGCTTTTTTTTAGATTGAATAATTATTTATTCTTCTTGGACAAAAAACAGTGATTTTTCACAAGAAAATGTTTTCAACATTATCTTTTTTTGCTATACTGTTTTATTAAGAAAGGATGGGAATAAAGATGATAGACATGTATGTAACTTCTGGAATGGTACAATCCAGTCTAACAAGCTCTTATTTAAATCGTGGTAAAAAAAGAGAATTTGTAGATGTTATTATGGAAATGTACCAAAATGAAGACTATTCTTCTACAAAACCTTGCTTACCACAAAAACTTTCCCTGAGCAGCTTATCTGACCATAGCTTTATCGACTTATTATATCAATTGCCAATTCATATAAATAACATTATTAAAGCTACTTCTAATACTGAAATAGGAGAATCAGATATACATCCAGAAAATAGTGACATTTTTGTGTTTAAGCACTTTAATTATATAGAAAACGCTGTTCATTCACATAATTATTTTGAAATCTGTTATGTCTTTAAAGGAAGCTGTGAGCTTAAATTTGAAAAAGATCAACGCACGTTAAAGGAAGGCGAGCTATGCATCATTGCACCAATGTCTTCTCATAATATAATTATTGACGATAATAATTCTGTCGTAATTACTATTTCTATTAGGAAAAGCACATTTGACAGCGCCTTCTTTACATTGCTTTCACAAAAAGATTTACTTTCTTACTTTTTTAGAACAATCCTTTATAATCAAACATCACCTAATTATCTTCTATTTTGTACTGATAATTCAGATGATTTTAAAATGATAATTAAAAACTTAGTGATAGAAAATTATAAAAATGATATATATTATAATAATTGCAGCATAAGCTGGGCAAATATTCTTTTCTCATATATTCTGAGAAATTATAGCGAAACAATACAATTTTCTAATTATGATATGGACAATGATTTTTCTACAATTTTGCAATATATACAGCATAATTATCGTAATCTAACTTTAAAAACTCTTGCTGAACATTTTCACTATAGTGAAGCTCATTTAAGCACACTTATAAAAAAGAATGTAGGTTTAAATTTTGTAGCACTCATAACAAAATTAAAAATGGCGGATGCTAAAGACTATCTTATGAATACGGATTTATCCATAGAGAAGATATCTGAATATGTTGGCTACAACACTGTTGACCACTTTTCTCGTACTTTTAAAAAATATTATAATAAATCGCCACAGCAATTTAGAAAATCACACTAGTAACTTTATTTTAGTAATAACTTACCGAAATTTTGAATATTTTTTCAGCACACTCAGTCTCATCGTGATTTATACTTTTAAATATGTTCTTCACTAGAAAGAGAAGGTACTCTTTTCCGCTGTGTTGCATTGAAAATAGCTGTCGTTATTTTATCCAGCAACCGAGGAACAGAATGCCTTCTCTTTCGGTAAGTCCATATATTAAAATCTAAGTTTCATTCTATTTATAAGAAAGAGAAATATATGTATTATTATCTATTTGATTTAACTTATATATCCACTCATTTGTATTCTCATTTATATTTATAGATGGATTTGACTTTATTATAGTTCCTGGCACCTTTACCTCATTATTCAATCTTATGTTGCAAATATAATCATATAAATTTTCATCGTTATTAATGTTATTCATTATTAAGTTATCTATAGCTGTTCTATTAAACTTTAATTCAATTGTGTTTGTTTTTTCTCTCATTTGTAAGTCTTTTGAATGGGTCATCGTTGCTAATCCACTGGAATTTATCTTTTCTTCTAATTCATCAATGCTATTAAATTTATATACTATTTCTTCTACATTAATATTGCCCATAACATATTTGTTAAATTTATAACCGCTTTCTTCGGCCCAATCAAGATCGAATATCTCTCTATTTAATTTTGAAGCTATAAACTCATCATATACTATTTGTAATTTCACTGAGCCAGACTCATTTTCATTTATTTCAGTGGAACTTTTTAATCCTATGTCTCCACATCCAAATAATATAAATAATATGATTAAAATAGTTATGCTTTTAATTATTCTTTTTACTTTACTCATAAGTATTCCTCCAAGATGTATAGTCTAATGCACTCAACTTTCAAGCTAATGTGCAACAAAAAAACTAGTCCTCTGCAAAATTTACCGCAAGATACCTAGCTGCTCCCCCTGCTGTATAGCATGCAGCTTATGCATATATGTGTTTTGTCTATATATACTATCCCACATCCTGCCTATAATTATGTTGTAAAATAATTCAAGCATAAGCAGATAAAAGCATAAAAAGTCACTCACCACAAAATTGTGGTGAGTGCTTTCATTATAATTTTTTTGTACAAAAAATAGAATCTCAGTTAAAATTACCCTATTATTTTTTAAATCTATCTAATAATAAAATTTCGGAATATCCCTTTCATCCTCAAATCCAGGTATAACCGGAGGCATAAAAATATTTCCTGCTAAATATCTGCTTGATTCAGTAGTAGTAAGCTCTGCTATCCTTGTTACTCCCACATAAACATCTGATATTCTATACCATGTTGCATAATCAACTACTCCTGTTTGAGGCAATGTGAATATTTTTTGAAATACTTTTACAGATTGTGCAGTCTTTACTCCATATATTCCATCTTCAACAAGCTTAGGAATCAGCGGATAATTTCTTGCTATCCTATTTAATTGACCTTGTATTGTCCTTACCGGAGGACCAGAAGCACCAATTGTTAAATCATATCCTGGATATGATCTTGGACTTCCAGAAACTTTTTCAGCTGTAACTAATTCAATATCATTACCATAATAATGTCTCAATATTTCATATGGTACCTTACCCTGTGTTCCCAACGCTTGACTTCCCCATTGACTTAACCAATCAGGACAGCTAACTCTCTTTCCATCGCAGTATTGTGTTAAAAGCGGCTGCTTCCTTCCAATTCTTCTTACATATGTGGAGAAAATCTCATCTACGATTTCACTTATGTTGTCATAAATATTTCTCCCAAAATTAAATGCATGATCATAAGCTGTAGAACTTGTAATATCAAAATTTTTACCTTTGCCTCTATACCATTCAGTAAAAATCCTATTTAAAGTAAAAGATATGATACAAAAAATATTTGCTCTTATGGCTGACTCTGTCCAAGTAGAATAGATTTCACAAGAAGCAACATTTTTAATGTAATTCTTAAATGGGACTGTATAATTTGGTGCTGATGCATCATTTGGACTTCCTTGATGGACGATAATAAATTCTGGAACTACAGGCTGCGGTAATACAACTCCTGAAGTTGGTGGAGGTAATGGCTTTTCAGGATCTTCTGGAATCTTAGGCGGAAAATCTCCATTCAAAGTATTTGGTTGCACAATTATAATTTCCTGCCTCATAGGGCCTCTTCCTAGATTAGTTTCTAAATTACATATTTGATATGCAATTTGAGTAGGAAATACTTGGCATCCTTTTATTATTATTGGTTCAAATCCATCCCTTTCAACTGTTATATCATATTCACTATAAGGCATTTGATTGCTATTTGGATTTAAAGAATATTCTAATGGTGGAGCCGGTAATTCTATTACATCAGTCAATCCCACTGAATTAGTAACAAGTTCTATGGTTCCTATATTTCCTGTATCAGCTGTTCCTCTTACAGTTATTCTTGCTCTATCAATCGGAATATAATCATTCCCCTTAAAGCATTGAACCTTAAGTGCACCTGCTCTTGTGGTTATAGCTCCAGGGCTTGTTGTAATATTTATATTTATGCCTGTACCTGCTTGAGTTCCCACGGTTCCTTGAGTACCACTTACACCTGTACCGGTCGTAGTTCCTCCAGTTCCTTGTGTGCCACTTACCCCTGCACCTTGTGTAGTACTACCTCCAGTATTTGTTGTAGCATTCATTCCTGTACCTGCCGTAGTGCCGCCAGTTCCTGCTATGTTATTACCACTCGTATTTGGTGTTATACTTCCAATACTTATATTCTCCATAACTTTCCTCAATATATTTTTTTTCAGAATATTATATTTATCTTGTGAGGTATTTGTTACTAATCTCTACTTATTATTGAATTGAATTTTATTCAGTTTATATATTAAATAAAGTTTAGACCACTACAAAATTGTAGTGGTCTAAACCATTCAAATTATTAATTCAGCCTAAATTTATTGAACTAATTTACCTTAACAGACTATACTCTTTATGCTAAACGCTTCTTGAAGCATATTAATTTCTTCACAAAGTTCAGAGATTTCATTTATAATCGAAATTTTTCTAGGCTGTATTTGATTTTTTTGTTCAATATCATTTGCTATTGTTTCATAAATAAGTATAAGTTGTGCTAATTCTTCATCTGACAAATTCAAATGACCTTTTTCAATGCAATACTGAGCAAGTAAGTAGCTAAGATGTTCCAATGAATAAAATGCTGGCCACATTGTTTCAAGCATTTCCTGATTATTAGGAATCTCCCCTAATGACGTATTGTAAGCCGTTTTGAAATTCATAAAATCTATTTCCATCTTTTCTCTTATAGTGACTGTATTTTTTTCACTATTATTAGCTGCTAAAAAAACTAATACTTTAGCATGACTACGTAACAATTTAGCCATTAAATCTGGAAGTCTGCTAGAAGCTGATTTACGTCCAAAAATATATGTTCCAATTAATGCAATTGCAGATCCAATAACTATATCTGTAATACGAGCTGTTGCAAAATACCCTACATTATGAATTTGAGTAGCATTTTCTGCTATAAGAATGGAATTTGGCGTAATAAATACTGCTGCTAGTGCATAATTCTTAACAATAGCAAGTTCTATCAAAGCTGTTAAGCATATGTTAATTAAAACTATCATAAATCCTTCCGGTTTAAAGCTTAAAATAATTATAGCTAGCACTACGCCAATAATTGTCCCGATTGAACGCTGAATTGCCCTATGAAAGGTTGCCATTATAGTTGCTCCACACATAACTGCAGCACATGATAAAGTAATCCAATAAGGCCTTGTAAATGGAAAATTAAACGCTACTATTGCTGAAATTGAAAGCACTATTCCATATCTAACTGAATTAACAAACACTATAGAATCTTTATTCAAAGCTTTAATAAATTTTGTAACCACTGGTGGTTTAGAAATTTTAATACCTCGTCCAATATATTCTAGTGGTAAATTCATTATAGCTTCAATATCATATATTATCTCTAAAAGCTTATGATATTTTTCATCTACCACTTCATTTGATCTTTCTATTTTAATTGTTTCTTTATCCTTTAGATTAATTCCCTCTGGTAATTGTCTTATCATATCAACAAGTTCTTTAGGAAGCTTATTTTTGCTATTAGAATCCAGTTCAAGCAACTCAAAAAATATTTTATTTGCATGCTTGTTTAAAAGAACTAGGCGATTAAATAAAAATGAAACTTTCCAAGGCATGTATCCTATTGTAAGAATCTCTTCAGATTCCTTTAATGCATTAACAGTGCTGTTTCTTATACTACTAATATCTTTACTTCCAACTGCTTCTGCGAATTCTGCCAAAGCTAAATACAACCCTTTAATTTTTTTTAATTCAGGATCGCGAGGATTAAAAAAATACCCTATCATGCTAATCATCCATGAAAACATACTACTCCCAAATACAACCGCAATAAATATAGGTATTTCTGATTGATCAAGTTTAATTCCTGTTGTCATCGTAAAGCTTAATACAAAAAATACTGCTGCTGGTCCAGGTATCTTAAGTATTCCAAATATAAAAGTTACAATTGTACCTATTAAACCTACCATTAATATTGTAAGAACTGGATAAGGTGCAACTAAAGTCCCAAGTCCAACTGAAAGAGTAATACCAATACCAATAAAAAATATCTTTTTTACGCGTTCTGCATATGGTTCATTAAAAACATATAGGTAAGTGAATCCACCTATTGCACCTAACAATCCAAAACGCAATTGATTTAATAAAAGACCAATAATTAACGGAAATCCTCCACATAAAGCTGCACCTATTGCTTTGTTCCATGGGAAAGGACTTTTATTTAATTTAAACGCTTGTTTTATTATACTTTTATACATATGATTTCTTCCTTTTACTGCATATTATTTTAATCTAAGTTCATCATCATTTTTTTTAATATTTTATTAAAACTCTCTAACTCCTCTTCACTAATACTATTCACTGCTTCCACTTCCACACTTTCAGCTGCCTGTTGCCATGTTGGGAACATTTCACAAGCTTTTTCAGTTAATTTTATATGTCTTTCACGTTTGTCTTTTCCTTCTGTTCTAATTACCAATCCCATCTCTTCCATCCTCGCTAAAGTCCTTGTAATAGTTGGTGCCTCTACTCCGAGATATTTACATAATTCAACTTGTGTACATTCCTTTTTTTTATGTAAAAATAGAACAATTCCCCATTGAGACGTGTATAGACCAAGTGAAGAAATTCTCTCATTTAATTTCTTGTTAAAGCTTCTTGCTAATTGATTTATATTATGACCGTATAAAATCATTATTCCACCTCCAATTACTTACCTAAGTAATAGTTACTTAGGTAAGTATATCATTTTAACCATTAACAATCAATATATACTCAAGCATTAAAGAACTAATAAATAATTCTTATATTATTAAGTTGCTTATTATATCTAAATGTTTTAATCCATTCTCAGCTTATGCTTTTTAATCTTTCAAAAGTTATTTATAGATTCAGGTCCTTATAAGTTTCTAAATATCGAGTAGGAGGAAAACAATTATTTTGTTTTCCGACCTCTCACACCACCGTACGTACCGTTCGGTATACGGCGGTTCATTAGAATTAATGCTTCATTTGATATGTTTGTGTTAGACTAATAAATCCTAATGATTCTAGGTATTTATTATTTAGAGATTTGCTTAAAATTGGGCTGTTTGAAATTCTCCAATAACCCTTTCTTGTATTTGCATATTGCCATGCTTTGTATTTATCAATTCCTAGTTTAACTAGATTTCTTTCTTTCGTACTAATCTTCTTCCATTGTTTCCATATGCAAGCTCTTAGTCTTCTTCTAATCCATTTGTCTAGTTCCACTAGCTTTCCGCGCGCGTTAGCAATTCCATAGTAATTAATCCACCCTCTTATGATTTGATTTAATTTTGGTAACCTGTATTCCATACTAACTCCTTTATTTCTGTTAGTATAGAATTTAACCTTTTCCTTAAATCTCTTTATGGATTTCTCGTGGATTCTTATTTCTGCTCCGCTTTTCGAAAAGTAAAATGAAAATCCTAAAAATTTTCGTTTAGATACAAAGTCTACTGAACTCTTATCTTTATTTACTTTAAGTTTTAACTTATTTTCAATTATGTTTGTCATAAATTTCATTACTCTAAGCCCTGCTCTTTTACTTTTAACATATACATTATTGTCATCTGCATATCTGCAAAATTTGTGGCCTCGTTTTTCAAGTTCTTTATCCAATCCGTCTAACATTATATTTGCTAATAATGGACTTAGTGGGCCACCTTGTGGTGTTCCTTCTTCACTTGCCACCGAAACTCCATTGATAAGAATTCCACTTTTAAGATATTTTCTTATTAATGATAATAACTTTTTGTCTTGTATCTTCTTTTCAAGTTTATTCATGAGAATATCATGATTTACTTTATCAAAGAATTTTTCTAAATCCATATCTACAACCCATTTATTTCCTTGGTTTATATATTGTTTTGATTTTGTTATAGCGTCCTTCGCTCCTCGACGAGGGCGGAATCCGAAACTATTTTCAGAAAATAAAGGTTCATATATTTTAGATAATACTTGAGCAATTGCCTGTTGAATCAATCTATCTTGTACAGTTGGTATCCCTAATAGTCTAATTCCACCATCTGGTTTAGGTATCTCTACTCTCCTCACAGGTGATGGATTATATTTTCCTTCTAGTATTTTAGCTTTAACTGTAGTCCAATGTTTCTTGATATGCTCACGAAGTTCATCGGTCTTCATTCCATCAACACCATAACTACCTTTATTGCTAATTACTCTCTTAAGTGCCAAGAGCATATTATTTCTTTCTAGAACTTCTTCGAGTAATCTACTAGTATCAAATGTTCCATCGTTTACGCTTTCCCTATTCGGTAAAACCATAGAATTACTCGGCACCTTTGACTTACCTTGAAGTTCCACTTCTACTTCCATCAACTGGTCTCTATATTGAGTTTTCTGCTTTCTATGTAATTTCTTTGATTTATCCAAAGTTGTAAACCTCCTAACGTTCAGTCCTTCATCCGCTATCGCGTTTAGCGGAGTTACTATGACTTCTGCTGACTTCTGATAGCTCAGCTATATATCACTATATAGGTTGTATCCTAAAAATTTAATTCATTTGGTACGTACTATCAGACCTCCCCAGGTAAGAACACGCACTTTCACCTCATCCATCTGCCACATATACTCATTCTGTTTCGGATAGTTATTGGGCTTTACCTTGTTTCGCAAGCTTACCCACAGAAATTGAGCCTCAAATGTGATTCGTGTAACTCAGACCAAGGCTTTGCCGCCGACTTCCTTCAGATTCCACCTCACGATGGACACCCTTGTCTTAAGCTAGTGGTTGGCACTATCAGCCCCCATTACGGACTTTCACCGATTAGTGCGTGCCCATGCTGGGCACACAAAAAAATACAGCCAAATTCGATGGCTGTATACGTGTATATAATAGAGTTATGAGGATACTCTTGTAAAGGGATATTTTGATACCATTTACATTAAATATTGTAGCATAATATGACACATATCTATACAACATTATACTTCTCTTCGCAATTTTTATATATTTTACTAATATTTTATTAAATTTATTGTGGATTCTTTCAAATAAAATACAAGCAACAGTTGAATTTCCTTTAACCTCTGCGTCCATAAACCTCTTCTCTCTTTAAATATCCACTTTTTATAAGTACCTCTTCAATGTTACCTTTCTCAATAAGTATTGGTGTAATTAAAACAGAAGGTACATGTATTTTTCCATTATAAACCCAAGTATCTGCTAATGTTGTCTCACCTTCGCTGCCTAATTCTATTGAAACATCTATAGTTTTCCTAGCTGCTTCTCTAGAGTCTTTAAATAGTGTCATTGATTGGGTTCCTTGAATTATTCTCCTAACAGCAGCTAACTCTGCATCCTGCCCTGTTACGACCACCTTCCCAGCTAGTCCTTGCGCTTGCAATGCTTCAATTGCTGCACCTGCTATTGCATCATTTGGAGCCAATATAGCATCAACGTTATTGTTACTAGAAATTAATGCATCCTCCACCACCTTAAAAGCAATCTTTGGATCCCAATTTTTAATTGGTGCATTCACAACAATTTTTATATTTCCTATAATCACAAGAGGCTCTATATATTGCATTGCACCATCTTTTAATGCAGTATCCTGAGGAAGATCTGCATACATAATAATATAATTTCCTCTTGGAACCTTTGTAATGAGGAACCTTCCCTGAATTTCTCCAGCTTTTTCATGGTTAAATCCAACATATACTTCCAAATCAATATTTCTAATCAATGCCTCATAAGCCACTACCTTAATTCCTACTTTATTAGCTTTTTCAACAATCTCTCCTGCTGTTCCTACATCTACGGCTGCTATGATTAATACACTTATTCCCTGTGATATTAGACTTTCTACTTGTGAAGCCTGCAAAGCTGCATCATATTCGGCATCTTCTATAATTAAAGTAACTTCTCTTTCTTTAGCATACTCCTCCATAGCTTTCTTATCCCTAATCCATCTCTCATCCCTTTGAGTAGGTAGAGATACGCCTATTACAAAGTTGCTTCTATTAGATTTCTTATTTTTAAAATCACTATTTTCACTAGCTGCTGCTTTATCTATGTTTAAAATATCTTTAGAATAACGTATTTGTATAAAAAAACTATTAGGTATCGATATATACATATTAATCACCTTTTTAATTGCTTAATCAATAATTAATATATTCTAATAATTCCTCTGTATTACACCTCTGAAATTATATATTACTGGTATTTTTTAATGGTTAGCTATATGTTTAAGATAGCTCTAACCTAAAGATTACATAACAAACAATCTCGTATTTGCTTTAAATACGAGATTGTTTAATACAGATAGTAATATATTTGATTAAGTTTATCTTATGTTACTTATCTATATAAATTAGCAAAATAAATTCGAGTTTTATGATAATTTACTAAAATTATAAAATTTAATTTTCATATCTATACACTAAATTTATTAATTGCTTTCTTCAGCTTACTAGAATATTCTGACAATTCATTAATTGAAGATGATACTTCTTGAATACACGCTGTATATTCTTCTGTAGAAGAAGAAACTTCCTCAGTAGCTGATGCATTTTTTTCTATTATATTAACAATGTTCTTTATAGAATTCTCTACTGATATTGCATTTTCATTAATCACTTCTGTCTCAATGGCAACAGCTTTTATCTTATTAGTTACCTCTAAAACTGAATTCTGTATAAGGCCAAAGGATTCATCTGTTAGTTTAAGTGAATTTACCTGATCATTTATTGATGTATTTGTATTATTTACTTCAACTACAGCCTTTTTAATATCATCTTGTACTGATAATATTAAACCATTAATTTTTTCTGTAGAATTTTTTGATAGCTCTGCTAAGTTTTTTACTTCATTGGCTACTACAGTAAAGCCTCTACCAGCTTCTCCTGCCCTAGCTGCCTCGATTGATGCATTTAATGCTAATAAGTTTATCTGTTCAGTAATTCCATTTATGAATTCAATAACCTTACCAATCTCATGAGATTTTGTAGATAAATCACCAATTATATTAGTTACACCCTTTGATGTATTCTGGGTATTAGTCATTCTATCACTTTGCTGTTTAAGATTTATAATTCCACTATTTACAGTTTCCATTGCTTTACCTGCAAGTTCATTTATATAAACAGTATTTTCTGTGATACTACCTAAACCATTTACAACATCACTAACTAAATTATTACTCTTCTCCGCCAGTTCTACTTGCTTTGATGAGTTTTCTGCTATACTAGAAATACTTACAGCAACTTCCTCTGCTGTTTTACTAATCTCATCCGAATTTTTACTTATTTCATTTGATGAAGAGGCTACGGTTTCACTAGTAATTTTAGCTTCACTAATCAACTCTCTAATAGCATCAATAAACTTATTAAATCTTTCAGTAAGTTGACCTAATTCATCTCTTTTATATATTTCACCTCTAATAGTTAAATCTCCATTTTCCGCCTGCTCCAATAATTTTTTAAATTGGTCAATAAATTTTGTAATACCTTTATAAGTGCGTATAATAATTATAGTAAATAAAACTACTAATATTACTCCAATTGCTACACCTAAAATTAAATTCTTTTGGAAATTCTCTGCATCAGCATTTGATTGTTTTATTACATTTGCTGATTCTATACTTGCACTATCTTGTATTTGTTTAACTAGTGAATCCATGTCGTCAGTTGTTTTTCTATCTATTCCTTTGACTAATCCATCTACTATATGATAACTTTCTATATTATTAGAATCATAACTTTCAATTGCTTTATTATATTTACCATATATATCTTTATGACTGCTTAATACTGAGTCTACTAAAGCTGTATCCATTCCATGCTTGTTCATATCTGTTTTAAGTTTTAATAATTGTGCCTGAACATTTTCATATTCCTGTGTAAATTGAGAATAATATTTTTTAAAAGATTCAGGATCATTACCTCTTAGCAATGTATCTTTCCATTCTTGTACCTGTTTTTTGAAGTCCACTTGAGCTTGTCTTGCCTCATCAACTATATTTATATATTCAGCTATTGTCTGCAAATTTTCTTCGTGTTTTACATTAAATTTCTTAAAGTTAATCCATGAAAAACTGCTAATTGCCAATATAAATATTGTGATAAATGCAACTAACATATATAACTTAGAACCTATCCCTTTATTTCCTTTCATTTCTGTCACTCTCCTCGATAAATTTTTTACTACAAATTCTTGCTACTCTTATATAGCGAATCTGACCCTATCATTAATAGAATCTTTTATTATCCTTGCTACTACCTTTTTATCAAGTCACAACTCTTATTTCTCGTTCTTTATTCTTGGAAATTCACTAAGGTGAAATTTTTCTAGTAAATGGATAAATATAATTTTCTCAGATAGACATAATAAAAAAATGACTTACTAAACATAATAAATCATTCCAAACATTGGCTATACTATATTTGTTATAGAAAGACTCAGACTTCTTTATATTATATATCACATGACAAATATGTCAATAATTTGACAAATAAAGATTATATTTCTGTAAATTTCTACAACATGAAATCTTTAAACAATTAACCATTAAAATAAATATTATGCATTATATGATATATTTTTCTAAGCAAGTGTTATAATTCTAATATCAAGTGAAACTTGATTCAAGCACGGTTTGATTCTCAGCTAAATCTTAGTTGAATTTATAACCACAAGGGTCACAATGTACCCTAAATAGTTATCCATCCTGTCTAGGATCATACCACTGTTATCTTCCTTTTAAAGAAGTAGGAATGTTACAGTTCTAGACGTAAGACTAATTTAAAACAAAAAGAAGGTGTATTATGGCAAAACAGATTTTATTATTAGATAATGTTCACAAATCTATAAAAAAGAAAGAGATTGTTAAGGGCATAAGTTTTTCAATTAATGAAGGTGAAGTTTTAGGCTTTCTAGGCCCAAATGGTGCTGGGAAATCAACTACTTTGAGAATGATTGTTGGGCTCTCCTCTCCTACAAGCGGAAAAATTTTAATTGATGGCCATTCAATTACAAAAGATTATGTTAAAGCTATGTCTAAGGTTGGCTGTATTATAGAAGGCCCTGATATGTACAATTATTTAAGTGGTTTAGAAAATTTAAAGATGCTTGCCTCTATGAATAGAAATGTTACTAATGAAGACATTACAAAAGCAATAGAGCTTGTTGGTATGCAAAATAGAATAAATGATAAAGTTTCTACTTATTCTCTAGGTATGAAACAAAGACTAGGCCTTGCTCAGGCTCTTATTCATAAACCAAAACTTCTTATATTAGATGAACCTACAAACGGACTAGACCCTTCAGGTATTAATGAATTTAGGCATATTATTAAAGACCTAGCTAAAAAAGAGAACATAGCTGTACTTGTGTCTAGCCACTTAATATCAGAAGTTGAATTAATGTGTGATACAGTAGCAATAATAAAAAATGGTACTTTAATTAGGTATTCAACAGTTTCAGAGCTTATAAGCAATCAAGAAGTTTTCTTTGTTTTAAGCGATAACCAAAAAGGAATTAAAATATTAAAAAATAATTGGAATATAGATGGCACTATAAAGGATGATAGAATTGAAGCAAAAGTTGATATCTCAAAGCTTGAAGAAATCAACTCTTCTTTTATAAAAGAAGGTTTAGGAATCAAATTTGTAAATGCCAATCAAAAAACTTTAGAAGATTTATTTTTGAACCTTACAGAAGGTAATTCAGTCATCAGTTAAGGAGGTGAAAATTTTGCTTGTATTAATAAAAAACGAAGTAAATAAAATTCTATCTAGAAGAAAAATGATATTAATAACTGTTATTATGTTAATTTTAGTTTCTTTGTTTGCTTATGGGCAAAACTATCAATATAAAAATACAATGAATAAATACTTAAAAACAAATGAGGATAGTGGGAATATTGAGTGGCAGGCTCTGCAAAAACAACAGATACAAGATCTAAAAAACAGACTTAATAGACCTGATACTCCTGAAGCAAGTAAGGCTTCAATTAATATTAAGATCCAACAGAATCAATATTACCTAGATAATAATATAAATCCCATCACTCCAAGTGCTGCAAAGTTTTCAATAAAATTAATGGAGCAATCCATTTTTATTTTGCTTCCTTTATTGATAATACTGCTTGCAGGCGATAGTGTGTGTGGCGAATTTTCAGCAAAAACTATAAAAGTATTGCTAACAAGAGCTGTCCCAAGGTGGAAGATATTACTTAGCAAATATTTAGCACTTTTAATTTTGTTTTCTATGGTCATATTGGAAATGGCGCTGCTCTCCCTTTTAGTTTCAGGATTTTTCTTTAACAATTGGGGTTTTTATGAACCTATAGCTACAGGCTTTAATTCTAGCTCTGGTACTCTAGATGTTTCAAATGTAATCAAAGTAACGCAATTACAATATTTAATTCTTGTATACTCACTTGGATGGTTTGTATCTGTTATTGTTGGAACAATTTCATTTATGGTTTCTGTTTTAGTTAGAAATACAGCCACATCTATAGGAATAATGATGGCGACATTAGTTGGAGGCGGTTTCCTTCAATTATTCTTAGCTGATTGGCCTATAATAAAATATTTCTTTGTTATTAATCTCAACTTACCACAATATCTTACTGGCTCGTATACTCCTATAAGTGGAATGTCCTTAACTTTCAGTACTTTGGTACTTCTAGCTTGGGGAATAGGTGCCCTCATTGTGAGTTTTGTTGTATTTACAAAACAAGATGTATTAGTTTAAAAGGAGGAAAAAAGATGTTTAAAAATTTAAAGTGGATATTAATTTTATTAATATCTATAATCTCTACACTCACCTTAATTATAGGTTTTGCATCTGCACTATCAATAAGCTCTGCTCCTCCTAAAGAAATATCAAATGCTGAGTCTGATACAAATACTAAAACTGAAACACAGGAGCCTGCTAGTGAAGATTTAGATAAAAGTAATTATAATATATTAGTTCTAGGAGATTCTCTTGCAAAAGGAACTGGAGATGAAAAAGGTCTTGGCTTTCCAGGCTACTTTGAAGACTTCTGGAAAACTAAAACTTCTAAGGAAATCAAGATAAGCAACCTTGCAATTAATGGAGATGTATCTAGCGGACTTCTAAAAGTAATTCAAGAACCGCAGACAATATCTTATATTAAAGGTTCAGATATGATTTTTATATCAATTGGCGGTAATGAAATAAGTAGACTTAAAAATATGGATATAACCTCATCTACCACTAAAATAAAAGATATTGAAAATACATATTTAAGCAATTTAAAATCGATATTTAAAATAATTAGAACTAATAATTCATCATCTATGATAGTATTTATAGGGTTATATAACCCCTTCGGAAAAGACCTTACACCTGATAAAGTAACTATTTTAAATGAGTGGAATTTTCAAAGCCAAGAGCTTATATCACTTGATTCAAATGCACTATTTATTCCAACTTACGATTTATTCAAGTATAATACAGGCGATTACCTAGCCACAGATAATTTTCATCCAAATAGCACTGGATACGAAGCAATTTCTGATAGAATAACTGAAGCCTTGAAAAACTATAAACAATAACTGCATAACACAGAAATGAGTATCATACTTTTATTCCAGTTTCTAAGGAATTTTTATGGGTGATTCTAAGAACAAAAGTTGTACCCAAAATGCTAGCCTCAAAAGCAAGGGTTTTGAACTAGCATATTTAGAACAACTTTTCTTCTAAGAATCACTACCATAAAAATTCCTTACGAAACATTCCACAAAAGTATGCTACTCATTTCTAGTAAGGTTATATTTTTAAGTATAAATCTAGCTCATGTTGCTATACAAATAGATAAACCTACTATAAGGTAATCTATACTTTTAAGTATGTTTCACACCAGAAAGGGAGAGTACTCTTTTGTGCAGTGTTACATTAGAGAATAAGTTGTAGGTATTTCTTCAGTAGAAGTTGTTCCATGCGCGCTTGTCCCAATGCACATTGGGAGCATGCACACATGGGTGCAACTTCTACTGTTAGAAATCCGCAACTTATTCTCTTAGTAACCGAAACAACAGAGTACTCTCCCTTTCGGCTTATCACATCATAAATCTAAATTCCACATCGTTTATCTATCTCTAAAACCATTTATCTTTTTTAATGAGTAAAAACACTCCTATGAATATAGTTGGAATAAATATCATTCCAAATACTATCCAAAAGGCAAGATGGTAATCATGCATCGGAATTCCTTGTACATTCATAGAGAAAAGTCCGCTTACAAGGGTCATAGGTAGTATCGCAACTTGAATAATTGTAAAAGTACGCATTAATCCATTCATTGTATGGTTTGTAAGTGATGCAAAAGTATTATCAGCAGATTCTATAACTTCTTTATAATTTTCTAGCATGTCCCATATCTTTTCTATTTTATCTCTAATGTCATCAAAGTACATGTCCATATCTTCTGGAAGATAGTTTGTAATAACTTTTTCTAAATTTACCACAACTGGTCTTAGAGGCTTAATGACACTTCTATAATTAATTATCTGCATTTTTGTTCTTGATATAGTTTCAAGCATTTCTTTTGAGCGAGTAGTAAAAACCTCTTTATTAATTTGATTAACCATGTTGCCAATTTTATCGAGCATTGGGAAACAATAGTCAAACAATGCTTTAGTTATCTCATAAAGTAATAGTGCAGATCCTTCCCCCATAAATTCTTTTCTTGCCTCTTCACTTGCTTCACATTTTTGTGCAATTTCAACTAAAGGCTTAAGTTCCCCTTCATGAAGTGTAACTAAATAGTTTTGACCTATGAATATATCAATTTCTTCTGAATCAAGCCTTATAAATTCTTTTTTATATCTTGGAAGATGAAGTACAATGAAACTATAATCATCATAAGAGTCTACCTTTGACCTTTGATTCTCAGTCATACAGTCTTCTAATAAAAGTTCATGGAAGTCGTACATATCTTCAAGCATTTTAATTTCCTTACTGGTAGGTCTGATAATATCAATCCATTTAAGACCGTTGAATTCAATTATTCTTACCTCTGTTTCTAACTTTCTTAAAACGATAGATTGTTTTTTATCGCTTTTAAATGATAATGCAAACATAATAAGCTTCCTCCTTATAAGGGAGGATTTAAGTTAGTTAAAATGAGTAGAAAAATACAATCCTCCCTTTTTCAATATTAAATTTTTATAATTCGTCTGGGCCAGATAGTCGTCCACTCAAATTCACCGCCTTTTTTTGTATAAATTTTTAGGTATTTCCCGCATTATAAAGTATAGTTACACTTGATGCTACTTAGCCAATATATTCAAGTAAATGTTTTGTTAGCTAATATTATTAAAATACACTAGCATCTAATTACGCATGACACATTTCTTTAATTTTAACTATAATCATAAAACAGCCTAAACTAAAAGATATCCTCGACCATAGGTATGGTGAGGATATCTTAAACCAAAACATATTAAAGTACAAACTGCTTTATTACATCACGTTCAAGCTTTAGTATCATAAGGCAATGAAATTGAATTAGATTATGCCTTGATAACGACATAAACTGCTAACCTGCTCCTAGTGTCTCCACTATTTTGCGGTATCAACCCGTATCCTTATGGTAACCTCACCTACCATGCCAATTTTTATAAAAATTTGTTCCTTCAATATAATATGCCTTAATTACAAATTTGTAAATAGTAAATTTCTATTTATTATTAAAAATTATATATTAGTTGACTCACATATTTAAAAATGGTATCTTTATATGTAAAGGTTAATTTTAAAAACAAAAGAATATGGATAGCGCTTAATCAATTGAGCGGGAGAACCAAATTAAGGGGTGAATCTTATTATTAAGATAAGTAGGGTTAATTTTCTTCAACCCGAATCCGTCAGCTAATCTCGTAAGCGTTGAAGGGAAGTTTTTGTATACTTAACTATACGTTTGTTTAGTATGCACACAAATATTATTGCTTTTTAAGCTGTAGAAACTTCTCTACAGCTTATTATTTTTATTTCGATTATTAACTTTGTAGATTATTTAGATAATTAATTTCTTAAAATTGCTAAGATATAGTATTTACTTATAAAAATCATTTACTAAAATTAGGGGCTGTGTAACAAGTTCGTTAAGAATATAAGGTTCTTCAAACCTTTATAAACAACATATTCCGTTAACTAAAAAGTTACATTGAAATGAAAAGGAGAGGACAATCTAATGAGAGCAGGTAAATGTGTATTAAATAATTCTTACTACGCAAAAATAGACCGCACTAAAATATTAGTAGATTTACCTAGTAAACGTGTAAAAATAGTTGATTTTAATGGTATATCAATTCAAAACCTGAAAAGAATAATCCACTTTGCTTCAAAGCAGCATTTAAGTAAAATTATTTGCAATTGTAGTATTGATGCCTTTGAAACTTTTATAAATGCTGGATTTAATTTAGAGGGTAAAATTGATGGTTATTTTAAAGGCAATGATGCATTTTGTATGTCTTATTTCATTAGTTGTACCAGAAAAGTTTGTAGTAATTTTCCGAAGAAAGATTCATTAGTTAAAGAATGTTTAAGCATAAAAAATACTTATATCCATCGCAATAACAACATAGAGTATCTTGTAAAGAATGCAACCAAAAGTGATATTAAAGAAATCGTGGACTTGCTTTCTACTGTTTTTTTAACGTATCCATCCAATATTTATGATGAAGAATATCTATCACAAGCTATTAACGAGAAAGTTTTGTATAAAGTTGCAGTTTATGATGGAAAAATAGTTAGTGTTGCTTCAGCAGATATGGACGAGAAAAACTTAAATGCAGAAATAACAAATTGTGCCACTTATCCAGCTTTTAGAGGTAAAGGTATCTTATCAAATATTATTCATTCATTAGAATGCGACCTTAAAATTAGAGGTTTCCACACTATATATAGTTTGTCAAGATCAATAAATCCAAGCATTAATTTTGCATTAAGCAAACATAATTACAGCTTTACAGGCAGATTAGTTAATAATTGTACTATTTGTGGAGCATTTGAAGATATGAATATTTGGGTAAAGAATATATATAACTAAATACTTATAATATAAATTATTCTATATAAAACTTAGACATATGCAATAACCAACCGAAAGAGAAGGTACTCTGTTTCTCGGTTGCTAAAAAAACCTGCTATAAAAAAGTATTGACTTTCATTAGCAGGTTTTTCAATGCAACACTACGAAAAAGAGCACCTTCTCCTTCTGATATGGACAGTATTACAAAACATGAATTTTATTTATGCAGTAATCTGCCGAAATCAAATACATTTGTGTTTCACAGGACTATGAAAATTTCGCTGAAAGCACTAAGAGGTAGGTTGCACTCACTTTAGCTTGCTCCAATTATTCAATTTGACAAGCTAAAGTGAAACAACCTACCTATAAGTGTTTTTAGCATCGAAATTTTCAAATGCCTGCCCCACACAAATGTATTTGATTTCTGGTATAGATGCACACTCAAAGTATACAAATATGTAAATATATTACGCTAATAAGTTTAATACTTATACTTTGAAAATATCTCAGCTAGAAATAAGTGACATACTTTTGTGGAATGTTTCAGTGAGTTATACGCATAAGTCTATGTTATAGTTTGTTTATCTATATAGGGTTCCTAAATGAGAACTTAAAGTATGCTCAATCCAGAAATTGGATACATGTTTGTGAAATAGGCATTTGAAAATAGGCTGATTAGGTTCTTAATGGCTGGTTGTTCCATTTACTGCCTGTCACAATGAAATTGGGAACATGCAGAAATGGTGCAACCAGCCATTTAGAGCCTTTCAGCTTATTTTCATAGTCCTATGGAATAAACATGTATTCAATTTCGGTGAGTGTGCACATAAGTTCCATTATCACTGAGGAACCCTATAACAATTCATTTATTTTACTTTCATTTCACTTCCTGAAATAAATCCTAAAGTTTCTAAATTCTCTTTATTATCATTACTAACAACAAAATCAATAAAAGCTTTAGATACATCTTTTGCTTCACCCTTTGTATACATATGTCCCCAAGACCAGAATTTGTACGAACCATCTGTTATATGTGCTTTATCCGCTGCAACTCCATCAAGCTTCACCACTTTTAAAGCATCTTGAGCTTCTTTTGTGTTCATGTATGCAAGACCCAGATAACTAACTGCTCCATCATTCTCTTTCATCGCACTTAACACTGCACCATTTGAATCTTGAGTTACTCCTAAAGCTTCATTTTCTGCAGATTTATCTCCACCAAGTACTGTCTTTTCGAAAGTTGCTCTTGTTCCTGAACCAGCTGTTCTATGAATTAATAAAATTGCCTTATCTGGACCTCCAACTTCTTTCCAGTTTGTAACTTTACCTGAGAATATGTCTTTAATTTGTGCTGAAGTTAAATTATCTATTCCTAATGATTTGCTTACTACAATCCCAAATCCTTGTGCTACAACTTTGTGATCAACTAATTCCTTTGCTTTTGCTGCATCTAATTTTTCTTCTGCAAATACATCTGAATTTCCTATATTTACTGTTCCATCTAATACTTGAGTAAGACCTGTACCAGAACCTCCTGCTTGAGCTCCTATCTCTGCATCAGGATATTTTTTATTAAATGTTTCAATCGTCTTCTCCATTAACGGTAATAATGCTGATGAACCGCTCATAGTTATTGAACCTTTTACAGTCGCTTCTGTTTTAGTTCCTTCTGATTTTGTGTCTGTTGCTGGTGCTCCCCCTGATGCATTTCCGCATCCTACCATCACGCTTCCTACCATTGCTAAAACTAGAGCACCTACCATTAATTTTAATGTTCTTTTTTTCATTTCTACCTCCATAAGTAAATTATATTCTGTGTAATTATTTTGTGTTTTTATAATTCATATTATTATGGTATCTCTTTTTAGTTAACCTATCATTATAAAGATGTTAAGTAATATTACATATTAGTTAAAAAAGTTTAACATTTGTATCGATATAAATTTTGAATATTTCTATTATTGGAGGTTTTATTATGGCAAGTCATGAAGGAAAAATTCCTACTGTTTTAAGCACAGTTGTAACAGGTATAGGCGCAGGCATGGTGGCAATTATAATCTAACGCTATGTTCAACATTATTAATTAATTTTAAATTTATTGATTTTATGTTCTAATTGCTCAGCTAATATTTTGAGATCGCTTGAATGTTTTGTAAGTTCATCCATAGTAGCAGTTATTTCTTCTGCTGAAGCAGTAACCTCTTCTGAAGCTGAAGCTGTTTGCTCTGATATATATGAGATATTTTCAATTTGAGAAACTGTAGAGTTCTTTTTATCGTTCATATCAATAATAGATGATTTAACTTCCTCAACTTTCTTAATCATCATTTCAATTGAATTAATAATTTCATGAAATATCTTTTGAGCTTCATTTACAGATAAATCCTGTTCATTTACTACCGTTTCTGTTAATTTAATGGCCTCCACTGCTGTATCTGATTTCTTTTGTATACCTGCTATAATCATTTTTATTTCTTCTGTTGAAACTTTTGATTGTTCAGCAAGCTTCCTTATTTCTTCTGCAACTACAGCAAAACCTTTGCCTGCTTCACCTGCTCGTGCTGACTCTATACTTGCATTTAATGATAAAAGATTAGTTTGCTCGGTTATAGCTACTATTGTTTCAGAGATAGCATTTATTTGTTTAGTGCTTTCATTCATATCCTGAATTATATCATTAACTTCTGTAGTAGATACTTTTGTTTTCTTTGATTTTTCAATTAATTCATCTATTAAATATAATCCTTTCGAACTTAATTCTTTAGTTGTGCCTGAAATATTATACATTTTATTAGAGTCAGTACTGATTTCATCTAGTTTTCTTGCTAACTCTTCCATCTGATCACTTCCATTTTGAGCATTTTGAACTTGTTCAGTTGCTCCTGCTGAAACTTCTTCTATTGCCTTTGCCACTTCACTTACAGACGCTGTTATTTCTTCTGACATACTGGCAAGGCTTGTTGATGTTTCTAAAACTGTCTGAGATGACTCTGTGACACTCTTCATAAGATTTAGTATATTTTTCATCATTAGGTTAAATGATATAGCCAAATCTTGAAATTCATCTTTTGTTGAAGCAGTTATAGAAACCGTTAAATCTCCATCTGATGCTTTAGCGAATACTTCTTTCAGCTTCTTGATATTGTGCGCTATTCCTTTACTCAGTATTATTGACATTCCTATTGAAATTAACGCCATTACCCCTATTATTATTAGAGTTGTTTCTAATATTGACTGTGTATCATTAGTTAACTCACTTTCATCTAATGTTGCTACTAGTTTCCAGCCTGTTAATTCATTTGTATCGTATACTCCAAATTTTTTCATTCCGTTATCATCATAATTAACAAATCCCTTATTACCTGATTTTACCTCATTCCAAATTGATAATTTAGCTGCTGCATCTGTGTTAATCAAATCATTTTTAGGATGTGCTAAAACATTTCCCGATACCTCCGAAATAAACATATATCCTGAATTACCTATTTTCTTTTCAGAAATTCTTTCTGCAAGAGTTGTTAATTCACAATCCACACCAATAACTCCAACTATTTTCCCATTCTTTTCTACAGTATGTACAATTCCTACAACAGTATTTCCTGTTGAAGCATCTTTATATGCCGGGGTTATCACAACTTGTCCCTTATGTTCTAAAGCCAATTTATACCATGCTCTTTGCCTAGCATCATATCCCGATGGCATCTCTGCTTCTGGATATATAGCAAACTTTCCTAATTCTGTCCCATAATATATATCAAGAATATCTTTGTCGCTATCTTTTACTCCTTTAATTATTTCCTCGACAATTTCATTATTATTTTCTGTTTCAAAGTTTATTATCTCAGGATTTTTTGCAGTAGTAGCAATAATTTTTGAAAAACCTTTAAAATAATCTGTTAATCCACTATTTACTTCACTAACGGTCTGTGAACTTGTAAGAACTAACTTATTATTAAGAATAGACCTTGATTGATTATAAGAGCCAACTCCTAATATAATTAGTGGAACAATGCATATTGATATTAATGCAATAATTAATTTAGTACGTATGCTATTCAATTTTATACCTTTGATTTTCATAGTTATCTGCCCCTTTTCTAATTATTATTAACATATTTTATTATCTAATCACGTTGTATTATTTAAGATAAGTATTACGGAGTAGAATACTCTGGCAGCAATATTAAAATATAATACTAGTTCTAAATTTAAAATATCCTCCATATATACTTTTTCGTAATATGTTAGCAAACAAACAGCATTTTACGACATTTTTTTGTTGTTTTAACGTATATTTAATGTGTTTTTAATTCAATCGCAACATTAAATTATACTTTTCTAATAAAAACACAAATTAATTATTTCCCGTAGCAAAAAAATATTCATATACAGATTTGTTTTACACCCTACCGATATTTACATGCAAGATTAATATTCATTTAACTTTAACTTCAAGAAAACTTTACAATAATTTTGTATAGTATTATTGTAATTAAAATTTGAATATGAGTAGGTATATGAACTAAGGACATCTTCAGTAAATTTGTTAGAACTGATTAAATGGCAAAAGGGGAAAACTAATGAAAAAGAACTTTTTAAGAGAAATAATAAATTCAGTTGCTTTAGCTACAGTATTTACAACTCTACTATCATTAGGAGTATCAGCGCATTGGAGACAAACTTATAATAAAAGTTGGATTTACACTAATGGAAATACGATAGTTAGAGGCTGGAGTAATATTTCAGATACATGGTATTACTTCGATATAAATGGAGAAATGAAAACTGGTTGGATTTATTACAAAGACACTTGGTATTATCTATCTAATTCAGGTGCCATGCAAAAAGGTTGGGTTAATATTAATAATGTCTGGTATTATTTTGATAATACAGGTGCAATGAAGACAGGTTGGATAAAAGATAATGAAAAATGGTATTATTTAAATAGCAATGGTGCAATGAATACAGGCATAATAACTCTTGGTGATAAAAAATATTATCTTAATAACTCTGGCGAGTTACTCAAAACTTCCTCAGCTTTAAACAAAGTGCCAGAAACAAACACTTATGCCGAAACTAATAGCACTACAACAAATGTTAATGGATTAGATGAACTTCCTGAAAATCACAACATAATCATACAAAATTCTGCTGAAAATGAAATCCTCAAACTAATGAACAAAAAAAGAATTGAAGCGGGTTTAAATCAATTAGCTTTAGATAATGCTTTATTACAAATAGCAAGATACAAAAGTAATCATATGATACAATATAATTATTTCAATCATAATACCCCGCAGGGGATCAATTGGACGAGCTGGCTAGTTTCAATTGGATATTATTATAATACAACTGGCGAAAATATTGCCTCCAACAATTATGATCCTGTCCAATTATTTAATCAATGGTGGAATTCACCAGGACATAGGGCCAATATGATGAATCCTGCTTATAATAAAGTTGGTATAGGTGTAATTTATGGTAATGGTAAATATATAGGAACACAAACTTTTTCAAATTAGTAAGTAATTATACTATGGCTATAAAAAAGCTTATTATTTCGTATTTATAGATACTTTACAAAAATCAGCATTTAACAATATAAAAAGGTTACTAAGTTTTACATAGTAATCTTTTTATATTTGTAGACACTTGATCTTTTATATAAAGATCTACTTTAGCTATTGAACATTAGCTAAAAAATCTTATCTATTAACTTAATTGATAACTTTATTTGCTCCATATATAACACTAACATAACATTAACATGCTCTTAATATCTTCTTATCATTTTACTAATATACTGTAATTATAAATAATAATAATTTTATACTGAAGTTATTTAAAACAAAATAAAGGAGATGTGAATATAAAATGAACAATTTAAATATCTGTATTGATATCGATGGTACAATAACTAACGCTTATGACTGGCTAGATATTACAAATAAATATTTTAATAAAAATATAACTGAGGATCAAATAACAGAATATGAAATCCACCAGGTCATGGGTATAGAAAGACAGGAATATGAGAATTTCTATAATAAAAATAAATTTAAAATTCACTCAGAACAAAAACTTAGAGATGATGCTAAATTTGTAATAACCGTACTGTACCAAATGCATAATGTATATTTTGTCACAGCAAGAGATTCCGAACTAGAAACATTAACACATTTATTTTTAAGAAAAAATGAAATACCTTATGACAACTTATTTGTTTTAGGCAGCCATTATAAAGTTGATAAAGCAAAAGAATTAAATTGTAATATTTTTATTGAGGACAATTATAATAATGCAATTCAATTATCAAATTCAGGATACAAAGTTCTTCTTATAGATACAAATTATAATAGAAAGCCGCTAAACCATAATATAGTTCGAGTTAACAATTGGAAAGAAATATTCTTAATAATAAATGAACTTTCCTCACAAACTAAAGCAGTTTAAAAAAACATTTCATTATTCTTAATGTATATCTTTCCTCTTACTCATACTCATTATTTAAATATCTTTATTATTTCCATTCCTCTAATAAAAAAATTCAAATCACTTCTTATCAAATCCCTCCATCAACTCTTCACATAATTATTCTGCTCTTCTTTTTAATTTTCTAATCTGCTGCCTTCCATTAAATATTCAATGAAACATCAGTGTTATTATAAATTTTGTAATAATAAAAACCAAAGGGATGTGTAAATCCATTTGGTTTTTATTATACTATTTAGATCATTTTATAATCCATTTATATAATAATGAAATTAAGTTATATCGCTTGATTGCATACCTGCATATTTATATAACTAAGCAACGAGCTTACGGAAATAACTCCCAAATACATATTCTTATAAGTTATAATAATATGGTCATAAATATTATTCTTTTTTCTAGACATAGCTCTTCTTGAGACTTCATTAATTGTTGTATAATAATCTACTATTAAAGGATTACTATCCATCACCAATGAAACAGGGCTTTTTGCAAAATTAGATCCTCCATCTTGTGTATTAAGGGCAGAATTTAGAGTATGCTCCATAATAAGACCTACCGGAATATCATTATTTACGATACACGCTCCTGTAATATCATTAGAATCAAAATATCCTTTAATTTCTTCGCAATTGCTTGTAAACTCAAATGACTTATCCTGTCTTACAATTTCACCTATACAATTTGACTTGTAATTTTGATTTATACCTTTTTTTAATTTACTACATTTTAGAATCAAATCTTTTATAGAGTCTGATATATCTAAAAATGTTTCTGACGGACGATTAATAAAGAAACCTTGCCCTGCATATACTCCTAGCTTAATTAAGGTTTTAAGTTCCTCTTCAGTTTCTATACCTTCAGCTATAAGCTTCATATTTGTTGCTTCTGAAAGTTTAACAAAATATTCTACTAGTGATTGTTTGAATGAATCCTCATTTATATTTCTAATTAAATCCATATCTATTTTTACAAAATGGGGCTTTGTCTCATTAAGCATTTTTAGCCCTGAATATCCCGAACCAGTATCATCAATTGCTATTTTATATCCTTGATCTACATAATTGCTGAGAGCTTGCCTAAAACTTGTATAATCTTCAATACAGGTCTTTTCTGTAATTTCAAATATTATACTGTTAGGTGACATATTATGTTGTGCAAGAAAATCTTTTGTAAATCCCTTTTTAAATTTCTCATCCTTAAAAATATGTGGATCTACATTTATAAAAAGGTATTTATTCTTTTCAAGATCATCAGCTCTTTCAATAGCCTTTATTCTGCATAACTGCTCCAATTCCCATGTTTTATTATGAATCTGAGCAGCTTTAAATAATTCATCAGGTTTTTGTAGTGGTGAACCTATCGGACCTCTGCTCAAAGCTTCATAGCCTATAATTGTGCCATCCACAAGTGAAACGATAGGTTGATAGACTGTAGTAATATTTTTATTATCCAAAATACTTTCTAATTCCATTTTATCATCATAACTTGGAGTAATCTCCAGTAAATTTAACATACTAATAATCTCCTCTTATGTGTTTAAAATTAATCGTTTTAAGACAATTAAAATATAACATGAATGTATTAAGTTATTTTATCATTTAAGTTAAATTTACGTAAAAATAGTATATTGCATCATAATCTGGATATGTTTTATTGATTATAAATTGTTACGTAAGATTTACCAAATGTATGTTACCCATTTCCAGTTGACTATATTTCAAAGTATATATTGGTTATCTGTACACAAAAATTTTTGTTGTAATAATATTAAAATAACTTCTATATTTAATGATTATATATGATTTTTTTGTCTATAATTAATATATGTACAAATCATTATATCTCCTAAATATCGTAAATATAAATAAGGTAGCAACGATTCATTTCCATTGCTACCTTATTTTTATTTATTTAATTCATTTTTAATATACTCATTGATAGTCTCTTCTTCACCTTCAAATATTTCTGCTAAATATAATATAATTTCTTGTGTCTCTTCTGGAAAATCTTTTATTGTATCTCTGATTGTGTCTATATTTATATCATTCATAAAATATAATCACCGCCTTAATGTTATTTGAAAAATATTATATTACATGAAACTAAATTAATCCATAGTATAAATATTGGGAATTTACTAATACTATAACTGCTAATCTTTTATAGCTTGGCAGGTTGCCAAAGGACAGTAAATCAATTAATAATTTGCTGTCCTTTGTTCTTTATTGGAAAACTACTTAATATAATTAAATTGGCTGAATAATTTTATCCACATTAACATACTTGCATTGGGATTATATTTTATGTATAGTCCCTTTTCATTTTACTCATTTAATTTCTTTAGTAACAATATACTTAATATTAAAATATATTAGTTATATACTTTGTATAAATCTTTTCCATGTCAGATTTAAACTCAACAAGAAAAGCAGTAGTAGGATTGCTCTTATCTACTGCTTTAATAATATTTTTATATAAAAATATAGGCTAAGACCTCACATAACCTATATTTAGCCATTATTCTTAGAGTAAACCAAATTTAAATTCCTTTAACATTTTTTATCTTCAGGCACATTTGTAGGATCTTCAATTAGAGTAGTAAAATAATAATCGTGTGTGTGTCCATCTTCTTCAGATGTTGTACCCTTTAATAAATGAATGTGTTTTCCTCCTGGAAGATAGATAGCTGGACCTGTTGTATCACAAATTTTATGAAAATGATCTCCGAAAGTATCTGTATACACATATACTTTGTGAATATGAGATTTATAATATTTTATTGGTGGACCGGAAACACCTGCAATACGATGATTGTGTATTTTTCCTTCATCATCCCTTGCATAATCTGTACTTGATTCAAATTCATGATTGTGTTTCTCTATTTTATAATATTTTTCTTCATAGTCATTGTCATCCTCAGAATAACTCTTAGTTTTTCTATAATAGCATGCCATAAAGCTTTCCTCCTTAGTTATATATATAGTATATATTATTCACCTTTATATATTTATGTGAATATATAAATTCCACTTTACTATATTATTTACTATTACATTTCATATTTTTTATTTATATCATTAATTAAATTTTCTTTGACTACTATTTGAGGTCAAAAAATAAAGAGCACAGGATTAACTCCCATACCCTAAAAAATTCTTATACTATTAAGATAATACTTCTATTTCATCACCAGTCATACCGTAACCTAAAGTTTTTACACCAACTTCATCAGTAAAAGTTGTTCCATTGCTACTTGTCATTAGCTCGTCAAAGGAACAAGCGGAAATGGTGCAACTTTTACTGCTAGAAATCCACAATTATTTTTTCTGGCAATCGAGTAACAGAATACCTTCTCTTTCGGCTTATTAATTATATATTTCTAGAATATGAGAAATATTTTCTTCCCCAGTGAAGTGCTACATTTACTAATCCTATCATTACTGGCACTTCAATTAGAGGTCCTACTACTGCTGCAAAAGCTTCTTTTGATTCAATTCCAAAGACTGCTACTGCAACTGCTATTGCAAGTTCAAAATTATTACTTGCTGCTGTAAATGCAAGAGTTGTAGTTTTCTTATAATCTACGCCTGATTTATAACTAATATAAAATGATACTGAAAACATTATTGCAAAATAAATTATTAATGGTATTCCTACCTTAATTACATCTA
>Ga0209281_1000470_pt1 | contig 56678 bp, 52 predicted proteins | sample MedtruBG_FD_187514 | JGI IMG/M metagenome (GOLD analysis project Ga0209281, IMG submission 187514) | Root nodule microbial communities of legume samples collected from California, USA - Medicago truncatula BG (SPAdes) (version 2) | ecosystem: Host-associated > Plants > Roots > Nodule | place... | reverse complement strand
GCGAGGACATTTTATATTAGTTTTGCTCATTGTTCTTCTCCTTTCGAGGGGGAATCTCTGGTTCTAGACAAACTTATTGTATTTCCTTAGATTGAGAAGAGCAATGTTCATATAACTTAACAGAACGTAATTACAAAAGAGGAGGATATTATGAAAAATTCACAGGCTTTATCATTATACTTTTTATTATTCATTGGTGTTTTGGCGCTTTCAACATCTGCAATATTTGTAAAGCTTTCAAGTGCACCCTCAGCAGTTATAGCTACATATCGTATGACATTTTCTGCCATACTTTTATTACCAGCAGCGTTTTTTAACAAGGGTATTTTGATAGAAATACGAAATTTAACTAAAAAACAATGGCTGCTTGGAAGTCTTTCTGGAGCTTTTCTTGCTTTGCACTATGTTCTTTGGTTTGAATCTTTACATTTTACTTCTGTAGCAAGCTCGACTGTATTCGTTACTCTTCAACCTTTATTCGCATTTGCTGGAGGATATTTTTTATTTGGTGAAAGACTAAAAGGACTTGCAATCGGCGGCGGAATTTTAGCTATAGTTGGGAGTTGTATAATTGGCTGGGGAGATTTTAATACTAGCAATTCAGCAGTTCTTGGAGATGTTCTTGCACTTTTAGGTGCTGCAACAATAACAGTTTATTTCTTTATCGGTCAACACTTAAGAAAACTTTTATCTCTTATTCCATATGCTTTAATTGCCTATTCATCAAGCGCTTTATTACTACTTATTTACTCATTTGCTCTCGGATACCCATTAAAAGGCTATCCATCATCAGATTGGATGTGCTTCTTCGGGCTAGCATTTGTTTCAACAATATTCGGACAAACTATATTTAATTGGTTAATTAAGTGGCTAAGTACTTCAACTATTTCAATGAGTATTTTAGGAGAACCTATTGGTACATGCCTTTTAGCTTACTTTATTCTTGGTGATATAATCACTATTAAACAGCTAATTGGCTCTATTATTATTCTTTTGGGAATATTCTTATTTCTAATCCATAATGATCCTAAATAAAAATGTATTTAATTAAGTTATAAAACAATAACTATATCCTTTTGAATTATTGAGATATTACTACTACTTTAATTTTTTAGAAATATAACAGACCCTATGATTCTTGAAGCAACAAAGCAAGGGTTGGGTTCAGTTTGGGTATGTTACTTTGATCCAGATATTATAACAAAGGAATTTAACAATTAATATTTTCCTTGTTGGCTATGCAGCTGGTCCAGAAGAATCTCCTGATAGACACATTACTAAACGTAGGCCTCTATCGGCTACAGTATTTTATGAGAAATTTTAATTATCAGGAACCTTATGTATAGTTTTTTCATATTTTATCAGCTATGATTAATGGCAAAACTATACTCAAAAAAAGATAGCATTACACTTGATCCCACCTATAAATGCTATCTTTTTATTATTTATTATATTATTATTCTAATGAATCATAGACAGCTTAGTTATTTATTTTTTAATGGAAAATATAATTCTGCAGTTTCTTCAGTAATAGTTTTAAATTCATATCCACTGGTTTTATAAAATTTTATTATTTTTGGAAGTGCTTGGCATGTATTTTTATTCATATCAGTGCAATGCATCAATAAAATAATGTTATTCATCTTATCGCTTCCCTTTATAGCTTTTCTATATAAGTTATATGGAGAATCCTTCGGGTTTAATCCATCGCAATTATCCAAATCCCAGTCATATACCCTAAAATCATTCTCGTGTAATTTATTTAAATAACTTTTACTTAAATGTTTACAGCTTCCACCCGGAAATCTAATTATATTTGGTGAAATTCCAACAACCTTCTGTATTTCACTTCGACAATCAATCATTTCTTGAATAAATTTATCTTCATCACAATAAATCCTTCTGAAATTATGAGTGTAAGTATGAAGTCCTATACTATTTCCCTCATCATATATCCTTTTTACCACGTCTTCCTTGCCTTCAATTTGATTACCAATTAAAAAGAAAGTTGCATTTACTTCATTATCCTTTAATATATCCAATACTTTATTGGTAACTTTATAGCTAGGTCCATCATCAAAGGTTAGATATATTATTTTTTTGTCCTTATCAACACCACAATCATTTTCCGAACAAGACTTATTCTCTGTCGCAAAAATACAATTATTACTCTCTTCAATCACTGCAATCATCAACAAACTTACACAAATAAATATAATATACTTTAGTTTACTTTTCACTTTTTTCCTCCTATGTACATTAATTTTTCTATAGTAGAATTTCTTAATTCATATTATTTGCATTTTTACTTTTTTTATTTATCCAATTAGTCATATACATTAATTGATTAACTCAATAAAAATCTTAACTTAATTTTTATAATTAAACTCTTAGTTTTTCTTGTTTTTCACATTTTTTACAACAAATTAACATATATTACAATTTTATTGGTATAATACTTTTAAAGGTAAAATATTATTAAAAAATAGATTTTAATATTTTGTTTACCTAAAAATATACAAAGTAAGGAAGATCGAAATGGATAAACTATTTAAGATAACTGTTTTTTTGTTTTGGCTGATAATTTTATTAATATTTTTTAAATTCAAATTATATATTAACGGGATTGATAAAATTATTAATTTTTTAGATACATATAAACAATATAGTGCAATATTATTTCTAATTATCGCTTCATTAAGAATTTTCACTTTAATCCCATGTACAGTTTTTATAATCATTGGAGGGGCTCTATTCAACCCTATAGAAGCATTCTTTTTGACTGCTGCTGCAAATCTAATTAGCGAGATTTTATTATTTTTCTTTGCTAAACTTACACTCGGTATGCGTTACCAAAATAAATTAATAAAAAAATATCCCAAAATATATAACATGATAAAAAAGAATAATGTTCAAATCTTAGCCCTAGGTGTTTCTTCACCAGTAGTTCCTAGCGATATTGTTTGTTTCTTTTCTGTATTAGCTGAAATCACTTTAATTAAATATGTTCTAACAATATTATTAGCGGATACCCCAGTTATTCTTTTATACACATTTTTAGGTATTAGTATTAAATATTCAATTTATGTTTTTGTTATAATGTTTATTCTTGTTATTGGTTTTAATTTTATAAGTTTAAAAAAATGGAATAGTGAAATTGCTAAATGAGTATTTCTTCATTATTTTTTAAAGATTTACTTCCAATCAATTATTAAATGATTACAAATTTAAAGAAGGTATAACCTTTTTTTGATTACACTTTCTTTGTCCACATAAAAATGCAGCCATAAAATTATGACTGCATTTATTAATATATTTACATGTTTTCTACGTTCATGGCTCTCATAGCATTTAAAACTACAAGCAGTGCTACTCAACATCTCCAAATACCGCTTCTCACATAGTCTCTAGTCCACATTCTACAAGGGCTAATATTGCAAGTTTAATACCTAATGCAAATACTATATTTTGCATTACTATAGTCCTTGTTTTCTTTGCTATTTTTATAGCTGAAGCAATTTTGGGCAGTTCATCTATCATTATAACTACATAAGCTGCTTCAATAGCCGCATCTGAACCGACACCACCCATTGCTATACCGATATCCGCTCTAGATAAAACTGGAGCATCATTTATTCCATCTCCTACAAATATTATTTTTCCTTTAGGCGATTTTTCTTTAAACAATGTTTCTAGTTTTTCAACTTTTTGATCTGGTAATAACTCATTAGTAAATTTTCATCAAACACTTGACCTCTACTTATATTTTTTATAGCTCCTAAAACTACTTCTCCACCTGCAAGAATATAATTTACTAAATACAACTCAAATCAACTCCTCTAACTAACTTTTTACTAAAACAAATTTCTGATACAAAACTTCCTTTCTAACCCTATAGAATACTCTTTCAAAATCTCTTTAATACTCATTATCTTCTGGTACACTGGTAGGATCTTCTATCAGAGTTGTAAAATAATAATTATGTGTATACCCATCATCGTAACTTGTTGTTCCCTTTAATAGATGAACATATTTTTTACCATTAAGATAAAGTGCTGGACCAGTAGTATCACTTATTTCATGATACTAATTTACTTCAACTTACTAAAAACATAATCAATATCTTTAGTTATTTTAGTATCTATAAATCCATCATCCATCATATTATTTAATATCTTCATTGCTTTTTCGTGGAATAATCCATCTCTGTATGGTCTTTCCTCAGTAAGTGCCTGATAAATATCAAGACAAGTCATAAGACGTGAATTAAAATCTAATTCTTCATCTATCATACCAATAGGATATCCTTTTCCATTTAACTTTTCATGATGATTTGAAGCCCATTCAGTAATATCCTCAAATCCTTTTATTTCTTGAAGTGCTAATCTAGTGTACTCTGGATGTTTCATTATAATTTTAAATTCCTCATCAGAAAGTTTGTCAGGCTTGTCTAACACATCATTGGGGACTGCTAGTTTACCAATATCGTGAAGATCTGCTGCAATAATTAACTTCATCTTTTCTTCTTTCTCTAAGTTATAGAAATCTGACATAATGGCAGCCTTTTCTGACAAGTTTTGGGAATGCCTTTGAGTATAACTAGATTTAGAGTCAATAATTTTTGACAACACATTAGTTATACTATGAATTTCTTCAAAAGATAACTCTAAGCTATACTTAGGAATTTCCTTTTCTAATGCTATACTAATAAGATTATTTTTTAAATTCTCCCAGAATTCATCATCCCCAGTAACTTTTAAAAATGCCTTTACAGTTCTTGAAGAAAATGATACATTTTCTTGATTCCTTACAAATTCACAAACTTTATTTTGCATATCACGATTATTATTTTGTAAATCAAAACTCTTTTCTAAAGCATCTGCAATTGCTATAATTTGCGACATTAAAGGGATTTCTTCTCCCTTTAAGTTAAAGAATCCTGTACCATCATACCTTTCATGATGGTATTTTATTATATTTTTCACATTAGTAAGCAATGGATAGTTTTTAATATTACTTTCTCCAATTGTACAATGTTCTTTTACACCTTCTAATAATGCTGCATTTTTTAATTCTTTTGTAGCTAATTTTTCATGCAAGCTATATTCGCTTAATCCATTGTCATGAAGCATTGCAAGTGCGGCTACATCATGGAGCTCTTCAGAACTTAACCCTATTTCTTTAGCGATACTAATTGAAATATATGCAGTTCTTTTTCCATGATTAGATGGCATTCCGAGAATATCCATCTCTACAAAGTCCAAAGCAAATGAAACTGCCATCAAAAATTCATTTAACCTAAATAACATAATTATCCTCCTATTACATTAAGCTATCTTTTGTATAAAAAAACGAAAATAGTATAAAAATATTTTATACTATTTTCGGTATTTTTACTACAAAATTAGTTCCTTTACCAATTATGCTATCTACTGTTATATTTCCACCATGTGCTTCAACGATAGATTTTGAAATCGTAAGTCCTATTCCTGCTCCACCTGTTAATTTATTTCTCGATTCATCTGCTCTATAAAATCTCTCAAATACATAAGGTAAATCATCCTGTGCTACTCCTATCCCTGTATCCTTAACGCTTATTTCAATATAATTATTATCTTCAGATATATTAACATCAACTTTACCATCTTTTTGAGTATATTTTAAGGAATTAGATATTAGATTAACTACAACTTGGCTTATTTTATCTTTATCTAAATCTGCAACAATATCTTTCTCATGAAAAATTAAAGATACACCTTTATTTAAAAATTCTTTTTCGAAGTTTAGAACTATATTTTTAACAGCTTCACCAATATTAAACTTTGTCTTATTTAAAACGAGATTTTCACTTTCATACTGTGCTAACTTTTCCAAATCTCCTACAAGACGTTTAAGTCTTAGTATCTCTTCATGGCAGCTTACAAGCCTCTCTGGGGTTGGCTCCCATATTCCATCTATAAGTGCTTCCATATGACTTTGAAGAGTAGAAAGTGGAGTTCTAAGTTCATGGGAAACATCCCTTGTTAGCCTTTGCCTTAATTTTTCTTGTTCATTAAGGGAATGTCCAAGACTATTAATGGTAGTAGTAAGTTTATCTATCTCTTCAATATTTGATTTCTTTTTAATCTTTTGACTGTAATCCCCTTTTGAAATCATCTCTGCAATATTTATAACCTTCAAAATTGGTCTGCTTAATCCTTCAGCCATTATTAAACCTAGTATTAATGCACAACATAAAGAAACAGCTCCAACACCTATAAGTATTTTATTTAGCGTTTTTGAATACATTATGTCATTTTCATCATAATAAAAAGGGCCATAATGACCTATACTTATCATTCCTACTTTATTAGAATTATTTATTATTGGGTATTCATCCTTAGAATATTCGCTTTCCCAGGTTGGAAAAATCTTTTCCATTGTACTAATTAAACGATTTTTAACTTCTTCACATTTAATATTATTGTAAGTTTCAGCATCCCATATTACTTTATTTGATGCATCTTTTACAGTTATAAATAAACCATTTTCAATTGCACCAGCACCAATATTTTGAATTTCCTCAACATTAAAAGTTTTGCTATTGCTATACTCACGGCTTATAGCTGCAACAATAATTTTATTGTCTCTTTGACGTTCTTGAATAACATAATTTTTAAATTGATTTACAAGAAAGAAGTGTGAAAGGATACTAATAAGTGCTACGCAAATCATAGTTATAAATATGTATGAAAGTGAAAGCCTGTTTCTAAGGTTTTTCCTCATTTAATTCTCCTCCAAACCTATATCCCGTTCCATGGACAGTAATTATATACTGCGGCTCCCTAGGATTAGTTTCAATCTTTTGTCTTATGTTTTTAACGTGGGTATCTACATTACGATCATATCCATCATAATCATCTCCGATTGCAGTACTTATTAGTTCTTCTCTTGTGAATGTTTTATTGGGATACTTAAGTAATGTCATCAATATTTTATATTGTTTTGATGTCAAAGCTATATTTTCTCCGTTTTTACGTATTTCTTTCTTTAGCATATCTATTACTAAATCATCATCATTAAATGAAATTTCATTTGACAAAGGTACGACTTCTTCATTTAATCTTCTAAATATAGCATATATTCTTGCTATAAGCTCTCTTGGACTAAAAGGTTTAGTTATGTAATCATCGGCACCAATATGTAATCCTGAAATTATGCTCTTTTCATCAATCTTTGCTGTAAGCATTATAATCGGAACTCTAGATTTTTTTCTAACTATACTGCAGATCTCTTCACCTGTCATATCTGGCAGCATAAGATCTAGAACTACTAAGTCTGGATTAATCCTTTCAAATATCTCTAATGCTTCATTTCCATCATATGCTTCAAATACAATTGCACCTTCTTTTTCCAGATATGATTTTATAACTTCAACTATCTTATTCTCATCATCTACTATAAGAACCTTTCTTTCTTCTAGCATATTCTATCTCCTACCTGATTTAAAAATTATAAGTTATACTCTTATCTAACTATGATAACTTATCTCCATTTCTATATCAAATTAAGATTATATCTAAGCATACTTAATTCTGCAAGATATAATCTTAATTCATAATCTTCCTATTAACAATAAATAAGAAGCTCTATATCTTATCTTTTGTTATATTTTCTACTTCTTCTAGATAATCCTTACGGGTTTCATCAGAAACATAAGGAACCGCACCAAAAAATCTATGACCAATCACTTTGATACCACAAAAATTAAATATGCCTATATCGGTAGTCTGTTCCATAGAGTTATGCATCCCATTTTCAGCATAAACTTCATTAGGAGTACCTGTTGTACAAAGTAGCAATGCTCTTTTTCCAGTTAACAGCCCTTTTGGAGCCCCATCTACATATTCATAGCCAAATCCATAAGAAAATACTCTATCAACATATCCTTTTAATATTCCTGGAAGACCTGCCCACCAAACAGGATATACAAATGTGATGACATCAGCCCATTTAACATGGTCTTGTTCTGTCTTTATATCTTCAGGTATCTTTCCACTTTGTAAAGCCACAAAGTCAGCTGGTTTGAGAATAGCATCAAATCCTATTTCATAAAGATTCCTAACAGTAATATTATCCCCTTTTTCTTTTGATGCTCTTTCTATACTATCAACTATTCCTCTGCAAAAGCTTTTTGGGTTTGGATGAGCAAATACAACTAAATGATTCATAATTAATTCCTCCTTAAATTTAAATATATTCTATTTTCCCTTAGAAAAACAAATATATTCTATTCCTACTTAGGATACAGATAAAGCATCTCTTTAAATGGATAATTGCAAAGAAAAATTAATTATCTTTGTATTAGGAGACTTAATTATTTCTTACAGCTTGGCTTAATGCATCATTTACAGCCATCATAATTCCTTTACTTGTCATTGTAGCTCCTGAAACCACATCAACGCTTGTAGATTGTGTATCTATAATTTTCTTAGGTACTGTATTTAATGCTTCTTTTCCTTTTGTTTCATTGTTAGATACTATTTCTACATTTGTGATTTTGTTGTCTTTTATAGTAACTGCAACTTTTAAATCTGGATTCTTACCTTTCCCTACTCCTGTATATGTTCCATCTTTATATTTCTTTTGCTCTGATTTGTTAATATCTGAGCTACTAGCAACAGTATTATTTGATGAATGATTAGGCATTGTATCCTTCATAACGCCACCTAAAGCATTTACTCCAGTAAAAGCAGCAATAGCTATTGCACTAGGAAGTAATGGACTTACATCTTCACCTAAAATATTTACTTTAGTATTTTTTCTAGGACAAACATCTATACACTTAAAGCAATTTATACATTCTCCACTGCTCACCTTATCCATTTTATAAAGCTTTATTCCCATTGAACAATTATTTGTACATATTCTACAAGGTCCACATTTGTCTCTAAGTTTCTTTATTTTTAAAATTCTAGCCTTCGATAATATTGAAAAGACAGCTCCAAGTGGACAAAGATATCTACAGAAAAATCTTTCTATAAAAGCTGCTCCAATTGCTATTATTGCAAGTATTATAAATCCTCCTGTATAGCCTGCTATAGCACCAGAAATATTATCAAGCTGTGCAAATGCATCCCAAGGACTATAACTATCAAACGCTGTACTACCACTTGTCCAAATAACTACTATTATAAATAGTAAAATAACATATTTTAAATATTTTAATAGGTACAAAGCCATCCACAAAAGAATCTCCCAAGTACTATGGTTATAATAAAAATTGTAGTCATTGTTAATAATTGAGGCCATACTGATATTACATCAAAATTTCCTTTAAGAACCATTGAGTATAGCTTTTTTAACTGATTAAAAATCAATGCAACTAATTCTGGCATTAAAATTAAAAACATAATTTGAGAAATTAATCTCAATCCTTGTAACTTTGATATTGTTTTTTTCATCGTCTCTCTCCCATTCTACTATTCATGTTAATAAATTTTGCTTTTCTCTTACAGATTATCTTTGTAAATAAAGTGAAACTTTTCAGGTAGAGCTTTAACTCCAGCTGAATTTAGTTGAACTTGTCTATGGTCGTGCCACTATTATCTCCCCCAAAAAAAGTGAGAGTGTTACAATGGCTAGACATCAGATAAATTCTGTATCGGTTATCCTAAAACTATTTTTTATCCCTGAGGTTACATATACTTCTTTATTTTTAGTAATAAAAATAGCATCAATTCCATTCAAGGATTCTATTAATTTAATGCTCTTTTCAAGCCCCATAATATAAACCCCTGTAGATAGTCCATCCCCATCGATGGAATGATCTGAGATTATTGTTGAGCTTATAACCTCACTTTCAGAAGGATATCCTGTTTTAGGATCAATTATGTGATGATATCTCTTTCCTTCCTTAGTAAAATATCTTTCATAATTTCCTGAAGTAACTATAGATTTATTTTCTACACTAATAACTCCAATATGCTCACCACGAGTATTAAAAGGATTTTGAATCCCAATATTCCACAAGGTTTTATCAGGCTTTGTGCCCAAAGCATAAATGTTTCCTCCAAGATCAATTAAAGCGCTTTTAATCCTGTAATTTTCAAAAACTTTCTTTACTTCATCTGCAGCATATCCTTTAGCTATTCCACCAATATCAATTGCTTGATTTGCATGTTTTAAACCTATTGAATGGCTCTTTTCATCAAGAATTATATCTTCATAATTAACGAGCTTAAGACTATTTGTAATTTCACTTTTACTTGGTATTCTAGGATTATCACTTCCTATACGCCATAGGCTTACTATGGGCTTTATAGTTGGATCAAAGGCCCCTTCTGATAATCTGCTGTATTCTACTGCTTTCTTTATTACAAAGTAAGTATCTTTGCTCACCGCTTGACTTGATGCTCCAGCACTTTTATTTATCATGGAGACCTCGCTAAATTGTTTAAATACAGACATTTTATTTTCTATAATATTAAGTCTGTCTATAGCTTCCTGAATTGCTTTTTCTCCATTTTTTCCATCTACTCTTAATCGTATTATTGTACCAAGTCCATAAAATTCTCTTACAATAGTTTCTTCACTTTCATTCTGATTTTTATTAATAACATAAGCTGCAATAGCTATTATAAGGGCCACAATAACAATTACTAAGAATACATTTTGCTGAATTAATCCAATCAATTTTTCATAACCTCCATAGTGTAATATTCAAGTCCCTAAAACCACTTGAGTCTTTGTGTTCTCCTCCTGCCTTTATTTACAATTTCTGAAAGTATTCTAACATTTATTTGTGTGAATTTTATGGGGATAGAAAACTTCAAAACAAAATACAGATAAACACCCCATAATTTAGACTTATTCGATAACTTATCGAAAGAGAAGGTGCTCTGTTACTCGGTTGCTAGATAAAATAATCGTGGATTTCTTTCAGTAAAAGTTGCACCCATCCCTGCATGCTCCCGAGTCAAGCTCGTGACAAGCAAGGATGGAACAACTTTTACTGAAGAAATTCCTACAATTATTTTATCAATGCAACACTGCGTAAAAGAGCACCTTCTCTTTCTGATGTGGGATATATTTCTAAGCATAAATCAAACTTATAATTGGTTTATCTATAGATACCAAAATTGTATATTTGACTTATAATTAGAATAACTATCCAGGCTTATTAACTTTGGGTGTATCACTTTACTAGAAATAAGTAACATATTGTTTGCAATGTTTCATTGGAATTTTGATGGTAATGATTCTTGACTAGAGGTTGTTCCACAATGCTTGTTCAACGCTTAAGTGAGAATCCAAATCTTGTATTGGGCCATTCGAACTTACTCAGCGAACGAATGTGAGTCGAGTTTCCTCTGTTGAGGCAAGCATTGTTGGCACAACCTCTAGTCTTAGAATCATCCATCAAAATTCCTAGAAACCGAAACACAATATGTTACTTATTTCGGTAAGTTATCGCATAAGTCTAAGTTATACTATTGCATTAAGATTTATTACTAAAAATATAAAACCACCACATAAAGATGCATTGACATCTTTATGTAAGTGGTATAGTATTTAGTATTTTTTTAATTATAATTTATCATCTATTATTTCTAATTTATTATCTTTATTTTTGATGTTACTTTCCTAGTAATTCATCAACTAATGCTTTATTGTTTTCTACACAATGACCGCAGCCAGTACCTACTTCAGTTACTTCTTGAACTTCTTCAAATGATTTTGCACCATTAGCAATGGCATTCTTTATGTCTTGTACTTTAACATTTTTGCATCCGCATACTACTTTATCATTATCCATTATATCGTCTCCTTTAACTGTTTTTTAATTTAAATATGAAATCTTTTAACGATTATTAGTTTTAACACTTACATCGTTATTATGTATACTTTTTAGATTATTATCTTGCTAACAATTGTCTAACTAATTCTTTATTGCTTTCTACGCAATGTCCACAACCAGTACCTACTTTTGTAATTGCTTGTACTTCTTCAAATGATTTTGCACCATTTTTAATTGAATTATTTATATCTTGTACTGTAACTTTAAAACAACCACAAACTATTGCATTTTCTTCTATTTTATTTGTTAATATTAATTTATTGATTAGTGCTTTATTACCTTCTACACAGCGTCCACAGCCAGTACCTACTTTTGTGATAGCTTGCACTTCTTCAAATGATTTTGCACCATTTTTAACTGCATTTTTTAAATCTTGTTCTGTTATTTTAAAACATCCACAAACAATTTTATTGCCCTCAGTTTTAACTTCTTCCTTAATTCCAAATAATTTTGATAATATTGATTTAATCATCCTTCGTAACTCTCCTCATTATTTATTTATTTATTTATATGAAAGGTGTTTTTTAATGTAACTACCTTTATTAACTATTGCTTTAAAATTTATATATTTTGAAGTTTTTATTTTTACTAATGTATTTTTCTATGTTTAAGGATTTTTTGTTTTGCTGACTCTTTTTTTTAATGTGTTAACATTATAATTATATTGACACATTTTTATAGTCATTAAGTTCTTGGTTGTGCTTCGCACTTTTTTAAATATGTAAGGAACTTAATTGTGCTTACGCACTTTTTTATAGGTGAAATGAACTCAGTTGTGCTTACGCACTTTTTTAAATGTGCATATATTCCCCTTTTATCAGCTCAGCTAATTCTGGATTTTGTTTTGAGACATTCATTAGGTACATTAATACATTCCCTGGATACTCAATCTTATCTTTTAATTGTGTATATTCTAAAGATCTTCTTGTTAAGGCTACAACACAATTCTCACTATGATTTTCATTACAGTCTTTACATAGCTTACAAATATTCGCGATTCCTCTAGCTATTATTTTATCTTCATAATATTTTAAATCGTCCTTTGGAATTAGATTTTCTCCATCTTCTATAGTTTTTATAGCTTTATCTTTTATATTTTCTACTACATATTTTGCAAATCCAATATTGCATTTTCTATAATTACAATTCTCAGATCCTTTTTGACAACAGTCATCGCATATTTCTTTAATCTCACTCTCCAAATTGCTTAAATAATCCACTTAAAATCTTCCTTTCCAATCTCAAATCGTATTTACTATAATATAATTAATTATTACTAATTCGTTAACTACTAACTAGTTAATTACTAATTAGTACTATTCGTTTAAAAACTAAGGTGTAAGCTATACACCTGATAATTTCTTTAACATATTTATTAAATTCTTCTTCTCTTCATCACTTAATACGCTAAAAATTTCACTTAAATTAGCTACATGTTTAGGGAAAAGTTCACTTATAAGCTTTCTCCCTTTTTCAGAGATACTTATTAAGCTTGCACGTCTATCCTTAGGATCAGGGCGTCTCTCAATTAAATTATCCTTAGCTAGGTTATCTATAACAACTGTCATATTACCACCAGTTGAAAGAGTTTTTTCTAATATTTCACTGACTCTTAAGTCTCCTTTATGATACAGTACTTCAAGCACTCCAAATTGTGAAAAAGTTAATCCTCCTTCTTTGATAATTTTAATTTCTCTTTTGTTAACACTTTGAATACATCGGCTTAATGCTATTATTGATTTTAAATTTAAATCATTTAATTTTCCATAAGTAATTTTATTCTTATCCATGGGTATAATATTATTACTAATTAGTAATAATGTCAAGGGATTATATCAATATATATTTAAATATTTAGTAAGACTACACATAAATCCAGATTTAATACCAATTTATCACCTTTTTAATGCAGTTACTCCGATTAAAATCGAATAAAATTTTCATTAATTTTATTTTATAATAAAATGCATTTAATGTTCTTAACTCGAATTCGATTCTCTAAGAATCTTTAGTGAACCATTATATTTTTCTATCTTTATTTCCACTATAAAAAATTATAATTTCTGTTACGTTACTCAAAAATATTCTTGACAAAAATAATCTGAATTAATAAAAGAATTTTTCGAAGATGAGGATAAGCGTACTATCTTATTTCTGATACTATCTGCTTTTTCATTACTAATTAGTTTTTTACATATTTGGGATTTTAAAATAGATATGGCTTGGTTAGCAATTATTTTATGTGGTTTACCTATTGTAAAAGGTGCCATTGAAGGACTAATAACCGAATTTGATATTAAGGCAGATGTTTTAGTTGCTATTGCACTTGTTGCATCAGTTTTAATTGGTGAAACTTTTGCTGCAGGCGAAGTCGCTTTTATTATGACATTAGGAGCATTATTAGAGGAACGTACTGTCGCAAAAGCACGCGCAGGTATAGAGAAATTAGTAAATCTTACTCCAAGAGTAGCTAGAGTTGTACGTGATGGAGCAGAAAGTATAATACCAGCTGAAAAAGTTAATGTTTTGGACATTCTCTGTGTACTTCCTGGTGAGACTATTGCTGTTGATGGTCTTATCATTTCCGGACAAACATCTATTAATCAATCTGTAATGACAGGTGAATCTCTGCCAGTTGACAAAGGTGCAGGTGATGAAGTATTTAGTGGACCTGTTAATCAATTTGGTGCTTTTGATATGAGAGATACAAAGGTTGATGAAGATAGTTCTCTTAAGAGAATGATCAAACTTGTTGAATCTGCCGATGCAAGTAAAGCTAAAATTGTTGGTATGGCAGATAACTGGGCTACTTGGATAGTTGTAATCGCTCTTGTATCTGCAGCTGGCACTTGGTTTATTACAGGTGAAATTATTCGTGCGGTTACAATTCTTGTTGTATTATGTCCTTGTGCTCTGGTTCTCGCAACTCCTACAGCTATTATGGCTGGTATTGGAAATGCCACAAAACATGGTATCCTTGTACGTGAGGGTGATGCACTTGAAAGATTAGCAAAAGTAAAAAGAATTGCATTTGATAAAACTGGTACTTTAACATATGGCAAACCTGCTGTTGTAGCAATTGAAAGTTTTAATTCTAGTATAAGCTCAGAGAAACTATTAGAAATAACAGCTTCTGCAGAACTTCGTTCTGAGCATCCACTAGGTAAGTCTATTGTTTCACTTTTTAAGGCTACATCAAGTTCTACTCTTGAAGATCCTCAAAACTTCGAACTTATAGCAGGTCGTGGCGTCAAATCAGTAGTTAAAGGTGATGCAATTCTTGCAGGAAATGCTGAACTATTAACTGAAAATTCTCTAAAAATATCTAAAGAAATTTTGGAAAAGGCATCATCTTTTATAAACGAAGGATCTACAGTTATTTATATAACTATTAACTCTTTAGTATCTGGCTTTATAGTTTTATCTGATACATTACGTAAAGATTCTGCATCAATGATTAGAGATCTTCATTCAATAAATGTAGAAAGTATTTTATTAACTGGAGATAATCCTCAAGCTGCTTCTCATATTGCAGAAATCGTCGGTATTAGTATTAATAATATTCATTCTGAATGTTTGCCAGAAGATAAAATGTCTGTAATTGAACAATATCAAAATAAAAATAAGATAATCTGCATGATTGGAGATGGAATTAATGATGCTCCAGCTCTAAAGAAGGCATACGTAGGTATTGCAATGGGAGGAATTGGTAGTGATATTGCTGTTGATGCAGCAGATATTGCCCTTGTTAGCGATGATATTAAATCTATTCCTCATTTACTTAGTCTATCTCAAAAAACTATGACAACAATAAAATGGAATTTATCTCTTTCTATGTTACTGAACTTTGTAGCCATAATACTTGCAATGACAGGTATCTTAAATCCAATACTTGGAGCATTAGTTCACAACTTAGGTTCTGTTGCAGTTATTATAAATTCTGCATTACTATTAAGCTTTAGAGGTAAATAAGTTATAATAATAAATTTTCTCCTTTCAATAACAAAAAATGATCTAAGAATTAGTTTTCTTAGATCATTTTTATAATACCTAATTTGCTTGCTTTGCAGATAAAACCGTTACATCAAATACCTTGCTTAGAAAATTAATTTAAATACTTAGTATAATCCTTTTTAACTCAATAAATTCCTACCTTCAAAAGAAACGGGACAAACCTATATATAGTATTTTCTTTTTTTATCAACACAAGATATTGTGTTTTTTGTTTAAATATATTAAAATAATAATATATTTTTATTTGCAAATATTATAACAAGAAATAATAATAGGATTTATAAGTAATTTTTAGGACATTATACAGGAAAACTGGAGGAATATATATGAGTGAAATATTATCAAATGCATTTTTAAACAAGTATAGAGAGGACAATAATAATCCCTTAAGCAATATAGGTGAATTTGTTTATTTAAGAACTTATTCAAGATATTTAGAAAATAAAAAAAGAAGAGAAAATTGGTTTGAAACTGTTCTTAGAACAACAGAATATAATATCGAACTTGGTATAAATTTCAAAAAGAAAAATGGGTTAAATATAAACTTGCAAGATGAAGTTAAAGAGGCTGAACTCCTATTTGATAATTTATTTAATTTAAGAACTTTCACCTCTGGAAGAACTCTTTATATGGGAGGAACAGATATTGTTAAAGAATATCCACTTTCAAATTATAATTGCTCTTTCACAATGATCGAGAAATTTCATGATTTTGTAGATGTATTTTACCTTCTTATGGTTGGTTCAGGTGTGGGTATTAGAATAGACCAAAATTTAATTTCTAAGATGCCTAGAATAAGAAAAGTCTCCCTTAGTGGAGAATACTCCGAGGGTGTTCATAAATATATGCCTAAAGAATACATGGAAGATACTAAGCTTATTTGGGATAAAAATGATTCTTCCTGTGCAACTATAAAAATTGGTGATAGCAAAGAAGGCTGGTGTAATGCGTTAGAAATTTATTTTAATTTAGTTACATCTAAAGAATATATAAATATCAAAAAAATAATACTTGATTATAGCTATGTTCGACCTGAAGGTGAGAGACTTAAAAGATTTGGTGGAAGAGCTTCCGGGCATAAATCTCTTAAGAGAATGTTTGAAAAAATCAACAAAGTTTTTAATAAACTTATAAATGGCAGCTTAAAATCAATAGATGTCCTTGATATAGCAACTATAATTAGTGAAAATGTGGTTTCTGGTGGAGTTAGACGAAGTGCTATGATGATTATTTGCGATGAAAATGATAATGATGTTATCAATGCTAAAAGCAACCTTTATAAAATAGTTGATGGAAATTGGATTGAAAACTTGGAAGTTTCCCATAGAAAAATGAGCAATAATTCTGTTTTATATAAAGAAAAACCATCTTTAGATAAGATAAAAGAAATATTAAATTCAATAAAAATAAACGGCGAACCAGGATTCATTAATGGAAGTGAAGCTAAAAAGAGAAAAACTACGTTTAAAGGTTGTAACCCATGCGGCGAAATCCTCCTTAATTCTCATCAATGTTGTAACTTATCTACAAATAACTTGGTAACTTTTGTTGATGAGAATAATAAATTAGATATTAAACATCTTGAAGAAATAATAAAATTGTCTACAAGAGTGGCTATTAGAATGACCTTAGTTAATGTTGAATTACCAGACTGGAATGAAGTAATGCAAGCTGATAGAATTATCGGAATTTCATTGACTGGGATGATGGATATGGTTAATAAACTTAACATGAGTTATGATGACTTAGGTAAATTACTTAAGCATTTAAGAAAAATCGTCAGAACTGAAGGTATTAGATATTGTGCAGAACTTGGAATTTCGACACCTGAGCTTATGACTACAATTAAGCCAGAGGGATCGCTTTCTACTCTACCATGTGTAAGTTCGGGTATACACTATTCTCACTCAAATTATTATATTAGAAGAGTTAGAATCTCTACATCTGATCCTCTATATAAAATGATAGATAAACTAAGATGCTATCCTATTTATAATGAAAACGGTCAAACTGATGAAAATTGTACAACAAAAGTTATAGAGTTCCCAATAAAGGCTCCTGAAGGTAAAACAAAATATGATGTTGGCGCTATAGAACAACTCGAGCTATATAAATTATCTATGTTAAATTGGACTGATCATAATACTTCAATTACTGTACATGTAAAAGATGATGAATGGAACGATGTTGCAAATTGGTTGTATGAAAATTTTGAGTATGTAGTTGGTATAACATTCTTACCATTAATGGATGAAACCTACCCTCTTCTACCATATGAATCTACAACGAAAGAAGATTATGAAGAACGTATTAAAAACATTAAACCTATAGATTATAAATTGCTAGCTGAACTTGATGATGACGAAGAACATGAAATAATAGATAAAGAATGTGCTAATGGAGTTTGTCCAATACGATAATGTATAAACTTTTGTTGTAACAACCTAATAGTATATCTAAATTGAATAACAAAAAGTTTTAGCCAGCTTCTTAATACTAAGATACTGGCTAAAACTTTTAATCATTTTATAATTTTAATGACAATATATAATCCAACATTTTTAAGATATACTAAATAATTAATTATTCTACTCAAGAATTATATTTGAAATTACAATATTACTCCACTATGTAAATTGTAGTTTTTTTCCTTCCGAATTTTACTGCTTCTTCATATGTTGGTACCCAAACATCTATTACAAATGTACCATCTTTCTTAATTTTAATTGCTCCACCTCTATCTTCAACATCAAACATACCATCGGCTTTATAATTTTTTAACTCTGGAATATAAATTTTACTTCCAAGAGGTATTTTTGATGGAGCCGCAATAACGCCTACTCTTGTTTTTGTCTGCATCGCTGTTTGTGATTCCCATTGACCTGTACATCTAGGATCATTAGTGTATGCAGTTAATTCAGCTTTAATAGATTTACCTACAGTTTCTTGAGATTTTTTTGATAAAGTTTGAACCTTATCAGACTCTTTTAATACTGTATCCATATTAGTATTTGATACAGTCTCAGTATATTTTTCAGCTGAATCCTGATTCTCATTACTATCAGAATTTTCTACCTTAGAACTTTCTTCATATTTACCTGTAACAACTTTATTTATTACAATGTCATTTGTCCCCATATTTAAATAATCCGTTCCAAGACTCGTTAAACATATTGCCAAGACTATATGTACTCTTAATATGTTTCATCTAAATTTATTAAACACCTACAACCACTCCTTGTGTTTTATTTGCAGCCTCTATTAGTATGCTATTTAAGCTACATTAGTCACCGATATGGTATTTGATTATTGTAAACTATGAATTATATAATTACAAAAGTAATTTCTGTTATAACTTGATAAACTTTTCAAAGTTTCATATAAAACGGATATATATAACAGTTATCTACATATTTTATGGTAAGAAAGTTAGAATTTAATTACCTAAAGAATAATAAAACATAGAGAGTTGACTCATTTATCAACTCTCTATATTACTTAAACATATAAGGTAAAAATGAACTCCAAAGACAAGAAAAATCACCCAATACTTTCTTGATAAGTGAATCATTTTCACAAGATCATAGATCTATACATAGAAAGTTTTACAAATAAAAGTATTAATTTGTCTTATCTGAAAATAATAAAAATCCATTTTTTAGAGTATATTATCTAATTACTTTACGCTAAAGATCCATCGTTATTGAAGTAGTATGATTTTCCATCAATATTTACCCATCCCGTTGCCATAGCTCCATCACCATTTAGATAATATTCTTTATCCTTGTACTTCCACCAACCAGTTTGCATAATGCCATTTGAATTAAATACGTAGTACACGCCATCTAAGTTCTTCCAACCAGTAATATATTTTCCGTTTTCAAAGTACATTTTTGTACCATCACTATTATTTAACCAATAACCGTTAGTTACTACTCCTAAAGTAATATTTGAAGATTTTTTTCCAATTCTGTTAGTAATGCTTTCTAACGTATCTGCATTATTAATTACTACTACTTTAATGTATTGACCTATATCACTTTCACTTACTACATAAGTATCATTTTCTCCTACTAATGTAGCATCTTGAGAATTTTCCGAAAGTAATCTATACCACTTATAAGTTGAATTTAATGAAGAATGGAACTCTGCTCCGTCCTCTTTTAACAATTGAGCCGACAACGTACCTCCAACTATTTGTGTTCCTTCTATTTTTACTGATGCAGGATCTCCATCTATTACAATTGTTTTGTGATTACTACTACTTGTAGTACCAAAATCCCCATCATCTATAGAAGCATAAGCATTTATTCCTGAAATTGATGATACTGTAGCTGCAACTGCAAAAGCCATTATCAAACTTATAATTTTTTTTTGTTTCATTTTATTTCTCCTTTAATTTCTAATCTTAAATTTTAAATAGTATTACATTTTATACAACCACTTTTTCCTCTCTTATATATCTAATTAGTATCTATCTTTCTTGAATTTAGGTATTCCGATGTGTTTTTCTACTGCTACAATAAATTCACTATAAATGAATAATTTTTAGCTATAAAACACCTCAACTTTCTACTTTTTTCTCATCTTAAATTTTATTTATTACTTGATAATTTTATGACTATAAATAAAAAAATTTTCAAAATCATTATTTTCTTATATTTATAATTTGAAATATACTTTTAATACATCGAAAATCAGATTTGTAATAAAAGGATTAGATAATCTAATTTTTTGTAAGAATGAAAAAATCTTAATAATTATAAATATAGCTTGTACTCAATTTATAAACAAAATTAAATACAAGCTATTAATTCCAAACTTAAAAATCTACATATATCTTTATTTTATAAAATGAACTTTTCTATTTCTAACGCTACTCCATCATTTTGTACTGTATCTGTAATTTTCTTAGCATAACTCTTAACGTGATCATCAGCATTGCCCATTGCTATTCCACATCCAACGGAAGATAACATTTCTATATCATTTTTTCCATCACCAAATGCATAACTATTCTGTACTGGGATGTCTAAGTAATCAAGTACTTTTATAATTCCTGAAGCTTTTGTATTTGCTTTTGAATACAATTCAAAAGATCCTTCATTCACATTGTGAATATAATCATACTCTCCTTTATCTAATGATAAGCAGTAATCTACTCCCCTTTTATCACTACATAACATTTCAATTTTATATATATCAACATCTCCAATATCATAATTACCCTCTAAATATTTTTTAGATATACTAAATGAATCATAAAATGAATGCAACTCTTTATACTCATCTTTTATATATGAATATAATTCTCCTTGCAATATATGTTGAATATTCAGCTTTTCAAAATTGTACACCATCTCTTTAATAGAATTCTTGCTAATACTTTCTTTATAAATACATTTTTCCTTAACTGTTACATATGCTCCATTTGTAAGTACAAAACCATCAAAACCAAAGTCACATATGGCTTCATTTAAAAAAGCATATGGTCTACCAGTCGCAATAAAAACATAATCTCCATTTGATTGTAGTGAACGAATGGCTTTTTTTACTCTAGGAGTAATATCTGTTATTCCATTTAAACAGTCTAATAAAGTTCCGTCTATATCAAAAAATATTGCTCTTTTCATATTTACATCTCCCTTTTATAATGATTTATTATCACTTCATCTGTTTTGTTGTAAATTAATATCATTTTATATCATTTATTCTCGCTTGTCAATTAATCCAATTGCATTATAATACAAATATTGTTAAAATAGAAATAAACAAGAATAAATTGGAGGAAATTATGTTTATCGAAGAAAGACACAAACATATTTTAGATATATTACAAAAGGAAGGAAAAGTATTAGTTAAAGATTTAAGCACACAATTTCAGGTTAGTGAAAGTATGATCAGAAAAGATCTTCAGGTTCTAGAAAAGGATAATTTGCTACAACGTACTTATGGAGGTGCCATTAATATGAAACGTACCATAGTACATAATGAAAGTTTATTTAAGAGAGTTGAAATTGATACAGATTTAAAAGACATTATTGCGAAAAAAGCATATGAACAGATAAATGAAGGAGATACAATATTTTTAGATGCATCAAGCATATCATACTTTCTTACAAAATTACTTATAGAAAATGATAAGAATGTTACTTTAATTACAAACATGGTTGAAATATCATCAATGATTCAATTAAATTTAAGGATGCATGTGATTTTTATAGGTGGAGATTATAATCCTCTTGTGGGTGGAAATATCGGTTCTCATTCCATTGAGCAAATCAAATTATATAGATGTAATAAGGCCTTTATTGGATGCAACGGGATTGACCTTAGAGATGGCAGTATTAGTACTGGGCTTTCTGAAGATGCCGGAACGAAAAAAGCTATTATGAGCATATCAAAGGAATTATATCTAATGGCACCAAGTGAACGATTCAACTTAGATGGCATTATTAATTTTTCAAATATTACAGATTTTTATAGTATTATTACAGAAGCTCCACTCAGTAATACAATAATGTCTTTACTTGAACAATATAATGTAAGATTAAAATAACTTAGAGAAATTTTGTATAATGATTGATGAATATTATGAATTATACTTTAAGCTACTAGTTCAATTTATCTTATACGATTTAACAATTCCCCTATGCTAATCTAGCTTCTGTTGACATGCAGTAAAATTTTAATTATAATTATTAAAGTAATTTATAGTGCTCGTATGACGAATTTGGGAGAGTCTGCTAACACAAGCAGCGCCGAAGGTGAAGTCGCAACAAACTCTCAGGCAAAAGGACCGGATTCTGACGAAACTCTGGAAAGTCTTATGACACCCAAGAAGCAATCTTTTGATTTTAGATACAGAATAAAATACTAAAGCATATAGTTAGCTATTTTTAGAATTTAAAAGTTATAAAGAGAATCTTTCAGGTACAATAACAGAGGCGAATTGTTTCATGCAATTCGTCTCTTTTTGTGCGTATATATAATATAAATGGGAAGGAGTGATTTATTTATGTATGATATAGCCCTACTAGAATATCTAGGCATCTTTGCCTTCGCAGCATCTGGAGCTTATGTTGCAATAGATGAAAAATTCGATTTATTCGGTATATATATGTTAGCTACAATAACAGCTATGGGAGGTGGCGTTCTTCGTGATATTGTTACAAACGTTGGGATTCCTTTATTCTTTTCAAATTATAAGACCATCCCTTTTATTATATTAGGGGCAACAATTCCTATTATACTTCGCGGTAAAGTAAAATATAATACTTTATTTGTCGTAATAGATGCTATAGGGCTCTCTGCCTTTTTTGTCTCTTCTGGTATTAAAGCTATTGAAAGTGGATACAATCTTATGTTATTTCTATTTGCTGCAAGTATAACTGGTGTTGGCGGCGGACTACTTAGGGATATAATTACGAACAGAAAACCCGAAATCTTTAAAACTGATATTTATTGTGTCGCTGGCATTTTAGGTTCACTTCTATTATGGTTCTTATATCCTGTTATGGGTACTCATGTTTCGCAACATATATCATTAATTACTATCTTTTCTATTCGAATGATTTGCTATATGAAAAAATTAAACCTTCCAGTCATTACAAAAATTTAAATCTAATATTGAAACCTAAAACAGATTAGTTTTTTACTAATCTGTTTTAGGACAGGCTATTTTTTATAAATCATCCCAATAAATTTTCTCCTGATTCTCATCAAGCTTCGAACATTTATCAAATAATTTTATTATAATAGTTGATAACAAAAACCCAAGTACTCCTCCTATAATTTCCAACGTTTTAGCAGACACTTCTATTAAATTTCCAATACAACTACCTATAAATGCACCTATAAATATAGAGATAATCGGAAAAATAAAAATCATGAAAGCTGCTAATAACATATTAGTGTTCCTTCTTTTCGCCCGTATTTTATTATTCTTTTCACCTGTTTTCTTCTTCTTATTATCAATTTTCATATTCCTCTTCTCCTAAAAATTAAATTTAGTTTATACAATAAGTTAGTGAAGTATTAATTCTTTCAATTTTTCTTTATCTATTACTTTCTTTTAATATAATCATATTTTTAATCTTTACATATTATTCTCTTGATCCATCAAATTTTAATTATTAATTAATATTATGATAACTTAACACACAAAAGCTTAAAGTAGCTATAAACTGCTTTAAGCTTTTGATTAATATTATTATAAACTTTAAAATCAACGTTCTACTGTACGATATATTTATTTACTATCTATACCATCTGTATTGCATTATCTACTAACATATTAAGCGTTATTACTCTGGTACTGCCTAATATATACTTTGCAGTCTTATATAAATATTTATCTTCTGTAACTAATATAAGATTATCATCTAAGTAGCATGTATACAAAAGCAACAAATCGTTTTCAGACAGCTTTTCAGTATTATCAGAATAAGCATTATCCTGATTAGAATATTTTATATCTAACATTCTGTAGAATTCTTTGATGTTCCTCTCATCAACCTGTATAATACCTTTAAGTAATTTACAAAATCTTTCTGATAGTATGCCTTCTTTTTTATAGTCTTTCCATTTTCTCGAAATAAGTTCCTGACTCACTTCTCTCAATATTTTCAGCTTATCTTCCTCAATAAGTCTATCAATAACAAAAGGATGTTGTTTCCAAAGTAATATTACAACATTAGTATCCAACAAAAACTCACTCATATTCATTACCCCTATAAATTTTAATATATCTTTTCTTTTATTATACTTCCATAAAAAGAAATAAGTATCCTTAATCTTTAAATATTGCTGATAATAATATTATTATTTTTATCATATTTTAACATTAAATCCTTTTCATTTCTACTATTTCTTATATATTATTTTCTAGACTTATATTATATTTTTAAATTTGAAAATCTAACATAATACTCTTTATTTTCTCTGCACTAAAAAAGATAGTCAATACGACTATTTTTTACAGTTATTTCGCAACGTCCTATTCTGCTACACAATTTTCCTTTCAGCACCATCAGCGCAATAGAACTTAACTTTCCTGTTCGGAATGGGAATGAGTTTTACATTATACATGTCCCAATATCTTTTGAACTTCAACTTCCGTCAATAACCTATATTGACCTCTTTCCAGTGATTCATCTAGCACTAATCCTCCAATTGAAACCCTCTTTAAATATACAATATAACATCCTACTGCTTTTAACATACGTTTCACTTGATGCTTACGTCCCTCTGAAATAGTAAGATATCCCGAAACAACCGGTTGTTCATATTTATTTGATTCAATATTGTATAAATTTTTAATAGACATTTCACCTTTAAGTTCATTATACATTCCATATCTTTTCACTTGTATTTTTGCAGGTTTTGTAAACACTTTATTGACACCTTGTCCAATATCAATTCCATGTTCTAATTTTTTCTTATCTTCCTCACTTAATGAACCAAATGCCCAAAAGAAATAAGTTTTTTCAACATGCTTCGCTGGAAACATCAATTGATGTTCAAACTCACCATCGTTTGTAAGGAGTAATAAGCCTTCTGTATCCTTGTCCAATCTCCCCACATGAAATACTCCTTCCATATTAATACCATTAAAGAAATCAAATACTGTTCTATTAACTTCATCAGTTCTTGCAGTTATGTATCCCGCAGGTTTATGAAACATATAATATACTTTTCCAGTGTGGGTTACCACGTTATCAAGATATTTAATAATATCAGAACTTTCCTCGATTTCTGTTACAGGTTCAGTAATTACCTCTCCATTTACTTTTATCATTCCATCTTTAATATAGTTTCTAATCTTTTTTCTATTTCCAATTGAAGATCCAGCTAAAAATTTGTCTAATCTCATTAATCACTACTTTTCCTTTTCAATTTTTTATGTTCTTCTAATAAGTCAGATTTTTATTATATAATAAAACTTTTAATAGTATATCATAAATATAGCTAAACTAATATATTTTAAATTTTTAAAAAGTTTACTTTCACATCCCACCTATTACTAAGCATAGATACAGTGATAAAATGTAAATTTAGAAGTTAAAATTCAATCATATATATTCGTACATTTATACACGGATTTAATCTAACCCTAAATTCTTATAAAATTTTCATATACCCAAATCAAAAGTAATTTCTCTTTACATTAATTTCTGCTGAAATTGTTAAAATACTATTTATCAGAATTATAATAATAAATTAATTTTAAATGCAACATTATGTATAGTTAGTTTTTTAACATTCAAAAATAAAATTCAGAAAATTCTCAACAAGCACTTGAATAGTTAGTAACACATTGTTATAATAGTTAATATAATAGTAATAAAATATAACTATATTTTTTTAGATATTATTGTTAAATTATTAACGTTAATTTTTTAACTTTAATCTCTCCAATAATCCAGTATAGAATATTTTATCGGAATTAAAATTAAGTATTATAAAGATAAGGAGATAATATGATGATAGTAAAAAAACCAATCCAATATGCAATTATAATTGATAAACAAGGTGATTATGGGGTATTTGACACTATGAATGATGCTATTAATTCAGCTTATGATGCATGTGAAGAATATTCTAAATATAGCCCTTCAAGAAGGAACGACATTATAAATGAGGTTATAAAAGATTTAAAATCTCACATTGAAGAACTCAGTTTAATGACTTGCAAAGAGATCGGTACTAACTCATATGATGATCTTCTTTGTGAAAATATTAAAGTTTTAAGTAATTGTGAAAGTGATAAATATCTTGATGCAATGTTAGCTTCAAATAAAAACGTTAATAATTTCGAAAATCCTTTTACAGTTAATGGAATTATGACTCCTTCAACTAATCCAATCAAAACTATAATTAAAAACAGTATTTCAATACTCAGATTTGGAAATGCAGTTGTATTTTCATCAAATAAGGATTCAAAACATGTATTTGCTTACACTATAAAGCTTATAAATAACGCTATAGAAGCTGCAAATGGTCCTAAAAATATGGTTGTTACTGTAAAAGAACCTAGCATTGAAAATACTAATGTAATGATTGAGAACGAAAAAATCACTTTAATTTCTGCTATTGATAATAATACAGAAAAGATTGCCCTTTAATATGTTTATAATAAAACTTATGGAGTTTAAGTTTGCTTCTCTCCTATAGCTCTGAGTGAAATATATAATGATTAAATTATTGCATTATATAATTATTTTCTATAAATGCCTGTTTAAGCTATACATTATATTTTCACTCATTTTGATTATAAATAATTTCCCCTATGGGGTCTTTTTTATTATTTACACAAACTATATTAAACAGAAAACCTTCTTAAAAGAAAACTATTCTCTAAAAAGATCTAATACTCTTCCTTAAATTAATCGTGTCGTTTGTTTACTGACGAAATCTTAAAATTAAGTTATTTACATATTCTCTAAACTTTTAAGGTTTAACATAGCATTTAAATAACAATTCCCCACAAGTTCCTCATCAATTTCAAATTTTTTAATTAATTCACTTACTTCTTTCCAGTTACCCTTTTCATATTCGATGGTTAATCCCAATAATTCTGAAATTATATTTTTTTTGCCTAGCAATGCATCTTTTACAGTAGTAGATATAGGTAGTTCACTTAAAATTTTATCTATCTGCATTTTTAAGAGTACATCAATTAAAGAAAAAATACCTACCAAAAAAGCATCAAACTCCGAAACCTTAAAATGTAATTCCTTACTTAATGATTCCATAAAAGAAGCTCTAATTAACGACATTTTTACAAGTTCATCTATATTATTTTCTCCTATTTGTTTAAGTGAAATAATAAATATCCATCTTCTTAATTCATTAACTCCAATAATCATTATTGCATCTCGAATGGATGTTATTTTTCTTTTCAAATAGTGATAGGCCGAATTTACTTCTTTTAGCAATCTATATGATAAAAGAATATCATTTTTAATCAATGCTTCAATTTTTTCTATGTTTACTGTATCCTTATTTAACTCTTTTATTAAATTCATGTACGTAAATTTATATCCTGATAAATCTCTTCCAGATATAATTACCGGTTTACAAAAAAAATATCCTTGAAAATATGAGTAGCCATAACTTAATGCTTCCTTATATTCCTCTTCCGTCTCTACTTTTTCTGCAAGAAATTTAATGTCAATATTCGTGTTTTTTATTTTTTTTATCAAATCTTTTCGTTCACTACCTTTAGTGATAAGAAAGTCAACTTTTATTATGTCTATATATTTAATTAGTTTATCAAATTGTTCATTATATCTAAAATCATCTAATGCAATTAAATACCCTTTCTCTTTCAGTCTTTTACAACATTCAATTATTGTATAATCTGGTTTTACTGACTCTAATACTTCAACAGCTAGATGATCCTTTGAAAATCTCTCAATAAGCTCTGATTTTATAAGTTCCTCATCAAAATTAACAAAGGCTCTCTTTCCGTCCGTAATTTTATTAATACCAATAACAAAAAAACTATTTCTAATTACATCTATTGTAGGGTTTACATTTTTAATGGAAACAAACTCATTAATATTGTTATTCCTAAAAAGTAATTCATAAGCAATAACTTCTTTATTAATGTCAAATATCGCTTGTCTAGCAACATATACATCCATATAATTCAACACCCCTCACTTCTATATCCTCACTCACTTAAGTAGTCTTTTATATTAATATTATGTATTATATAATCTTTTTTAACTTCAGTGAATTTATTTGAATTTATACCATAGATTAAGTCAAACTCACTCATTCATATAATTGTTCACCATGAATTACGAAGTTGATTAAAATAATATAAAACCAATATTCCCAAATCATTACATTCTACCATTACAATCCCAATATCTCATAAATGCTCCATCAATATATATAGTTCTATCATTATAACATAATATATACAAATTATTTGTTGAAATATATCTTATATAAAATATATTTCAAGCTTACTTTTTCTCTTTAAACTAGAACTTCAGCACTTGAACTACTATAGTTAATACTTTTTTCATAAATAATTAACTATTTATATAAGACTAACACACTTTGAATTCTACATGTATCTATATATAAAATAAGGATGTGAAATTGCTAAGCAAATCACATCCTTATTTTTATTTACTATTTTATTTTTCCACCTTCAACAACAAGGCTATCTTCAAATTCAGCACCATAAACTGATTTTAATGTTTCATCATAAGCTTTGTGTACAAAATTTTCTTTACCTAAATTTTCAAGTTCAGTATTAATCCAATCTCTAAGTTCTGTGTTACCTTTAGTTACGGCTGGTGCAATTGTGTCTTGACTTCCAAGTGATGGTACACCAACAGAGAATCCCGAATTATCTTTAGCCCATGCTATAACTTCTGTGTTATCACTTAATATAGCATCACCACGTTTATCTTTTAAAGCTTGGAATATTTCAGAGTACTGTTCATATTTAACTAATTCAACATCTGAGTGATTCTTAGTCATAAAAGTTTCAGCAGTTGTTCCTTTTGCAACTATAACTTTTTTACCTTTAAGTTGATCTTCTGAAGTAATTTTAGCACCATCTGGTGATACTATTCCAAGAGATACTTTCATATATGGATTTGCAAAATCAACTTTTTCTTTTCTTTCATCTGTAACAGTAAAGTTAGCCATTATTATATCAACTTTTTTAGATTCTAAATAAGATACTCTACTTGCTGCATCAACCAAAACAAATTCAACTTTTGATTCATCTCCAAGAAGATCTTTTGCAAATCTCTTTGCAATATATACATCAAAACCTTGGTTTTTCCCTTCTGAATCCACATACCCAAATGGAGCTTTATCGCTAAATACACCAATTTTTATAGTTCCACGTTTTTTAATATCTTCTATAGAACTTGAAGTAGATTTATTATCACTCTTACTAGATTGCGCTGAGTTACCACAGCCTACAAAACTTCCAACTACTACAGTACCTAAAAGTAATGCTGCTACTATTTTTTTTATGCTTTTCATAGTTTGTCATCCCCTTATTAAATTAAAATTGAAATATATTTAGAAAGTGCTTAGCACGTTCAGTCTTTGGATTTGTAAAGAATTCATTCGGTTCAGATTCTTCACATATTTTACCTTCATCCATAAAGATTATTCTATCTGCTACTGCTTCTGCAAATCCCATTTCATGGGTAACAATAACCATAGTCATCCCCTGCTTAGCTAAACCCAGTATAACATCTAAAACTTCTCTAACCATCTCTGGATCAAGAGATGCAGTAACTTCATCAAAAAGAATTATTTCTGGATTCATACATAATGCTCTAACAATTGCTATTCTTTGTTTTTGTCCTCCAGAAAGCTGACGTGGATATGAATCCTTCCTGTCTAGAAGTCCAACTCTTTCTAGAAGTCGTTCTGCCTCTGCAAGTGCTTCAGCTCTATCTCTTTTTTGAACCTTTAATGGACCTAAAAGTATGTTTTCTATAACAGTCATATGAGGAAATAATTCATAGTTTTGAAATACCATTCCTATTTTCTCATGTATCTTTTGCCAATTAGCATTTTTATCTGTAAAACTTTGTTCTTTAAACTTAATATCTCCACCTTGAATTTTCTCAAGACCATTTAAACATCTTAAGAAAGTACTTTTACCACAACCGGAAGGCCCTAAAACAACTAGAACTTCTCCCTTATGGAGGCTTAAATCTATTCCTTTTAATATCTCTTTATCATCATATTTTTTATAAACATCCTGTATTTCAAGTAAAACAGGGTTATTATTCTTATCCATAATTCTCCTCCTAATTACTCCACTTTGTTTCTAATCTTTTTGATATTCTGGATAGTGGATAACATATTATAAAATACAAGAAGAATATAAAACCATAAATCCAGAAAGATGCTGTGGGAAATTGAAATCTTGAACTTTCAATGATTTGTTGACCCATTTTAACTACATCTATAACACCAATTAAAACTACAAGCGAAGTGGTTTTAATCATTCTAGTTGCCAAATTAATAGTTCCCGGAATCATTCTTCTTATAGCTTGAGGTATAAGTACATATCTATATACTTGATAATAATTCAAACCTAAAGCTTTACCAGATTCAATTTGATGTTTTGGCAATGATTGAAGTGCCCCTCTTACTATATCTCCCATTTCAGCTGCGCCCCAAAGACTAAATACAATGATAGATACAACTTCTCCACTAAGATCTATATTTAATGCTGTGGTAACTCCAAAATAAAAAACGAATAGCCAAACTAAAGTTGGTATTATTCTAAAAGCCTCAAGATAAACTCTGTTAATAAACAATACTAATCTATATTTTGTTGTTCTACTTAACCCAATAAGTATTCCTAAGATAGAACCTATAATAATAGATATAAAAGCTATCTCAGCTGTTACAAATAAACCTTCAAATAAACGCTTTATATTGTTTTCTTGAAAAATAACGTTAATTGCCGAATTCTGCATATCGCACCTTCCTTTCTAACCAAGACAACATAAATGATAAAGGAAGAATCATAATAAGGTATATCAAAACTAACAAAGCTAGTGATTCAAAGGTCTTATAATACATTCCTATTAAATCTTTTGTTAAATTTGTAAGGTCCATTATGGATATAGCTCCGAGAATTGATGTTTCTTTCAACAAGAATATACAATTTGCACTTATTGAAGGCATACTTACTGAAAAGGCCTGAGGAATTATAACATACCTAATAAGTTGAGATTTTGAAAGGCCAATACTAACTCCCGATTCAATTTGTGCCTTGCTTACAGCTTCTACACCACTTCTAAATGCTTCTGCCATATAGCTTCCTCCTAAGAATGCTAGTCCAATTATTGCGCATACACTTTCACTCATTTTTAGACCAAGCTTTGGCAATCCAAAATATAGGAAGAATATTTGTACAAGAAGCGGAGTATTTCTTGAAAGCTCTATATATGCTTGTACAATTACATCGAGTACTTTTATTTTAAAATATATTACTATGCTGCATAGTATCCCAATTACCAATGATAAAATTATTCCAGCAAAAGCTAACTTCAATGTAAGCCAGGCTGCTTTCTCATACAAAGGTAAATTGGTCACTACAAAATTCCAGTCGATACTCATTACATTTATCACCTTTATTACTTTCATTTAATTCATACAATCCCACTAGGAATACTTATATATTAACAACTATTTCCTGGTTTGTCAATCCAACTCATATTAATTATGATTTTTTTAACATTTTATACCTATTTATTAACATTTAATTATTGTTCAATCAATATTTTACCAATCGAAAAAGAAACACCTTGATTTTTTAACATTTTGTAAAATAAGAGCAACCTATTTATGAATTGATTAATACAAAAATATTAATTGCGACAAAAATAATAAGCTGAGCTTCCTCTTATAAGAATCTCAGCTTATTATTATTTATTCTATAACTCTACTGAATTAATTAGTATATTTATTTCAAAATTTCTATTTTAATTATATTCTTCTAATACTCCTAATAACGTTTCAGTTTCAAAGGGTTTTTGAAGATAGCATTTAGCTCCAAGTGCTAAACATTCATCTTTAACATCTTCATATCCTACCGCTGAAATGACAATTACAATGGCTTCAGGATCGATACTCATTATTTGGATTAAAACCGAAATACCATCTTTCGTTTCCTCAGACATATTCAAGTCTAAAATCACTATATCCGGCTTTGCATTATTATACATTTCTATTGCTTCATCTTTATTAGACGCCTCAATCATCAAGTAGGATCCACCTTTTCTGATTACCTTTTTTATAAACATTCTCATATACGATGAATCATCAACTATTAATACTTTTTTCATTTTAATACTCCTTTATATATCCGATTTTATAAAATTTTGTTATTAATTCTTAAAATCCATTAATGGAACAAACCTTTTATTTGAGTAAAAAGTGTAATACATTCATCTACTTTTTGTTCCTTAGCTTTTTCTTCAAGTTTTATTGAAAGTTCATGAATAGATGTTATTCTTAAAGTTCCAGAAGAACCTTTCAATTCATGGATCACTTTTGCTAGTTTCTCGAAGTTTCTGCACTCTATAGCATTTTCAATGTTTCCAAATAAGTCTGGAAGGCATCTTATATAATCTTCAAATATCTCTCTTGCATCTTCTCTTTCAAGCCCGGTGATTTTAACAAAATTATCGATATTATTCTCTATAAAATTAAAATAGTCAATTTCAGGCTTCTTATTTTTAAGACATTCCTCTATCATTTTAAATACAATTTCAAAATCTATAGGCTTACTAATATAATCATCCATACCAGCATCAATGCACTTTGTACTGTCACCTTCCATTGCATTAGCAGTTACTGCAATGATTTTAGTATTTTTCCTCTTGCCGTCAAGTTGCCTTATCCTTGCTGTACTTTCATACCCATCCATCACTGGCATCTGGCAATCCATAAAAACAATATCATAATCATTCTCTGATACCGCCTTTAATGCTTGGCTACCATCTACTGCTACATCGCAAGTCATATTATGAGATTTAAGCATGCTTATAAAAATTTTACGATTCACTTCATTATCTTCAACCAATAAAATTTTCGGTTTTATTGGATCATGGATTTCTTCTATCAAATGTTTCTCTACAACCCCATGTTCTTCTTCATCTTCTTGCTTAAGTCCTAGTGCTACAGCTATGCAGCTAAGTAAATTATCTCGTCTTATAGGCTTGGTCAAATATGATGAAAACCCATACTTTTTCGCATTCCTACCATATTCCCTTTGTGCTGCTGAAGTTAAAAGTATTAATTTAATATCTTTTGCAATAGGTATATTTTTTAATGTAGTTGCAAGTTCATATCCACTTATACCTGGCATTTCATAATCAATGATAGCGATATTTATTTTGTTTTGTGTATTGGCATTTGAAATTATTGTCGTGACACCGTTTCCTGCATCCTTAGCTTCGAATACTTTCAACCCTACTTCTTTAAGATATGATTTAACAACTTTCCTATTATTTTCGCTATCATCCACAACTAAAATATTCATATCATCAAGCTTTTCAAACTTAAAGTTTTGTTCTGAAGCTCTTTTTGCTATCTTTAATCTTATATTGAATTTAAATACAGAACCTTCGCCAAATATACTTTCAACAGAAATGTCGCCACCCATCATTTTCACCAATTCACTAGATATAGCAAGTCCGAGTCCTGTTCCGCCATACTTCCTAGTCGTAGAAGCATCTGCCTGACTAAAAGATTTAAATATATTATTAATATCCTCTTTTCGAATTCCAATTCCAGTATCCTTTACTTCAAAGCTAAGCAGAGCTATCTCATTATCTTCCTCTAAATGATTAACTGTAATATATATCTCGCCGCTTTCAGTAAATTTCACTGCATTACTAATAAGATTTGTAAGCACCTGTCTAAGTCTTGATGGATCACCAATAACTTCTTCAGGAGCGTCTGATTTAATCATCACATTAAGTTCAAGTCCCTTTTCAGTAGCTCTTGGCACAAGCAGCGATACAGCATCTTCTATTGTGGTTCTTAAGCTAAATCTAATACTCTCCATATTTAATTTCTTAGCTTCAATTTTCGAAAAATCTAGTATATCATTTATAATATGTAATAATACCTCTGAAGCAGATTTTGCTTCTCGAATATACTCTTTTTGTTCAAACGATAATTTAGTCGATTGTAATAATTCAAGAAAACCAAATATACCATTCATTGGAGTTCTTATTTCATGAGACATATTTGCAAGAAATTGACTCTTTGCAACATTTGCTGCCTCTGCTTCTTCTTTCGCCTTACATAGTTCAATTTCTGCTCTTCTTTGCTCAGTAATATCCTCAGCAGTACAGATAAGATATTTTATATTTCCTGTTTCATCTTTTTGAGGCTTACTCCTAATTTTAAGTAATCTATTTTCACCTTTCAAATTCTTAATTTCCAGCTCTTTTTCTGCTGGTTCATTCTTTTGAAACAGCTCCCAGTTATTATGTGAAAGTATGTTTGCAGTATCTATATCAAATATATCATAAAGATCTTGATATTCTAAATCACTCTTGTTCTTACCAAAAAACTTTGCATGAGATTCATTTACAGTTGCATAGGATGTAATATTGCTTAACGCCCAAATCTGGGACTGAGAATTATTAAGTAAAATTGCTTGCCCCTCAATAATCGACTCATATGACTTTTCTTTTTTAATTCTCATTCGTGTATATGAAAAAGTTTTTGAGATATTTCTTAATATTTTTACTTGTTCATTTTCCCAAATAATAGCCTTTGACAAACTTTCATAACCAATATAACCAATTAATTTTTCCTCATATGTTAACGGTATTATAAGAGAAGATTTTATTCCTTCGCTCTTAAAAACCTCTGCTTCAAACATTGCCTCAGTTGGAAGTTCTTCAATGTTATTTATTACAACTAAATTATTGTTCTTAATTTGACGAGTGAGCCATGGAAGAGTATAAACCACCTCTTCCTCTTGAAATTCCCTTTTAGGCTTAACAGAATTCCTATTCCATTGACACTCTATCCTCATAAAAGTAGGATCTTTAGAAAAATAATATATATATATTCTGTCAAATTCTAATACTAATCCAATTTCCTCTAGTGTCTTCTTTAGCTCAGTCTCATAATTAATACTATCCACATTTAAAAAATTTTCAAAAGTGTTCCGAATTAATTTTAAATAACTATTTGAACCCCTTGCATTTAACCAAAATTCTTCCTCGCTCATAAAATTCCTCCCAAACTAAATCTCACAAGTTTTTGTAATAAAAACTGTTAACTCTTTTAACAAATCAACTTCATAAGGCTCTGAAAGCAAATTTCCAGTTTTGTCATATAAAATTTTTATTACAGGCCTCATTGGCATTGAATTATTTTGCTTAACTACCAAGCCTTTCTCATTTGTATTTAGTATAATCCCGCTTCCAGTTGGGAACGCAGCAATATTCATTGCAAATTTTCTTACTATTTTTGCATCAAAATAAATATTACTCATACCGATAAGATATTCAATAACTTCATACACTGTTTTAGGTTCACCTGCACCCCTACCTGAAATTAGATTATCGAATACATCACATATAGCAACTATCTTGGCAACTTCGTTGATTTCATCACCTTTTAGTTTTAAAGGATATCCGCTGCCATCCTCTTTTTCATGATGCATCAATGCTGCCACCTTAACATATGCACTCCAAACACGCTGCTCACCTAAAAAATCATAGCCTACCTTCGGATGCATTAATTCAATATACTTATCCAATTCCTCCTTAATTTTGAACTCCGAAAGGAGTTTCTTATCATTCATTATTTTTATTATGCCTATATCATGTAATATCGCACCTGTTGCTACATCCTTAAGCTTTGACATATTATATCCCATATGGGTTCCTATTATTGTTGCTAATACACAGACATTTACAGAATGGGAATATATATTATTATCACTTGCACTTATATCTGCAACATTTATTAAAACATCTTTATTTGAAAGTATATCTTCTATTACTGAGTTTACTGAGTGCATTACGCTACTATTATCGGTTTTTCCTTCACGACAATATGTATCAATCATTTGCTTAACCGCATGTTTGCTCATTTGCCTTGTCTTTTCAGAAATACTTTCTTCAATTACAACATTTTTTGAGATATCATCATCAATATAAACTGATAAAATTCCAAGTTCCTTAATTTTTTCGATATAAAAAGGCTTAAGTTCTACTCCAACTCTTAGTAAAACTCTCCCTGCGTCATCGTAAATCTGTTTTCCAAGAATTTCATTTCCTTTCAAACTGGAGACACTAACAACTCTCATATCCACCTCCAAATGAATTTAAAATTAATAAATAAATTATCTTATGTACATTATATTATTTATGCAAACTAATTTCCATCTGTTTCTACATAAAATGACTATTTAAGTTTTGTTACACCATATTTTTAGCTGAAAACATCGTTTATTTCTTAAATTTAGTAAAACAAGAATGATATCTCATTAATTATTATGCAAATAAAAAATTATCATTAAGAACTTCTCTCATCGAAACTACTAATAAAGTATGCTACAGAATTTCTATAAACGATACCTTTAAAATCATCTTATAATTTAATATCTATAATAAAAAAAGTGTCTCCTTAGAAACACTTTTTTTATTATAGATATTAAATTTTTATACTCTTATCTTAGATTTTCATAACCTTATTTTTAACTTAGATAAATTCGGATAAGTTTATCCAATTGTTCAGTTATTCTTTAATATTACAATCGATAATAACATTCTCTATGTAAATCTCTACATTAATTAAGTTAAACATTTACATTAAATATATTTCCTAAAAGTTTGGTGCTTCGGCTAACACTGTAACTTTAACATTTTGTCTACCCCAATTATAGCATTCATTTGAACTCGAAAAATACACATCAACTTCATTTCCTTTGATGGCACTTCCCCTATCTGCAGCTATTGCATATCCATACCCTTCGATATAAAGGTATGTTCCGAACGGAATCACACTTGGATCAACAGAAACTGTGCTTATGCCATTTGGATCTCTTTCTACTACTCTTCCACTAGCTGTTAGACTGCCAGCACCCGCTGTATATGCTGTAGATGAACAAATAAGTTCATAACTTGATGTAGTTGCTTTGACGGCATTACTTGAAAAAGTAATATCTGTAACTAGATAAATGCTTAAAGCCATTAAAAAAACAGCTGATTTTTTCATAACTTCTACCCATTTATAATTTCTCGACATTGAATCTCTCCTTTTCAATCACCAAAATACTTTTACATTATAACATAGTTTTACCAACATTGTAAATGTAAACGTGCTGAATTATTTATATATTAATTTTACTCTTATTTGATCAACACTTCAGCAAGCCCTTTAATGATTTATTCTAATTAAATGTGAAATCCTTAATATTTAATTAGAATAATGCTTCCCTATTCCTATTTAAATGTAATCTTAAAATTTGAATATACCGGAGCTTATAAAAAAGAAGATTCAACCTAAAAAAACGTTTCCTAAAATAAAATGTTCTTTTAACAAGTTATTTAAATAAATTATAAATATTAATATCATGTACCACAGAAGGTTCTATAAGTACAATTTTTCTTTGGAAGTGTTGTGTAATCTTTGTGTTCTGGTAAATGCGCATAAGGTTTTGAAAGAACATCAAGAAGTCTTTCTAACACGCTATAATCACCTTTATTTGCAGCTTCAAGCGCTTCTTCTACTCTATGATTTCTCGGTATTATCGCTGGATTAGAGTTTCTCATCAACTCATGTGAAGAGTTTCTTGATTCCTGTTGCCTATCTAATCTATCTTGCCACTTCCTATACCAACTTTTAAATTCATCAGTGCTACATAACTCCATATCTGTGAGTTTATCAAAAGTTAAGGCAATGAACGTATTTGTATAGTCAGCCTCGTTTTCCTTCATAATATTAAGGAGATCCAAAGCAAGCGTTTCATCCTCTGTTTCTTCATTAAATATACCTAATTTTGACCTCATTCCAGATAACCAGTAACTTCTATACAAATCTGTAAAATCTGAGATTGCGCTCTGTGCAATTTCAACAGCTTTGTCTTCATTACTATCTAGTAGTGGTAGTAGTGCTTCAGCAAATCTAGTTAAATTCCATCCAGCAATATATGGTTGATTACCATAAGCATAACGCCCTTGCCTATCAATAGAACTAAAAACCGTTGCAGGGTCATACGTATCCATAAATGCACAAGGTCCATAATCAATGCTTTCTCCACTTATAGTCATATTATCTGTATTCATTACTCCATGAATAAAACCTACATGCATCCATTTAGCAACTAATGAAGCTTGACGCTTGATTACTTCCTTAAGCAAAAATAGATAACGGTTTTCAGCTGCATCATCTTCTGAAAAATGTCTCTTTAATGCGTAATCGGCCAGAGCCTTAAGCTCATCTTTTGAACAATATTCTGCAGCGTACTGAAATGTACCAACGCGAAGATGGCTAGATGCAATTCGTGTCAGAATTGCTCCTGGCAGTATATTTTCACGAATTACTGACTCCCCTGTTGTTACAACAGCAAGGCTTCTAGTTGTAGGAATTTCCAAAGCATGCATTGCTTCACTTATAATGTATTCTCGAAGCATCGGTCCAAGTGCTGCTCTCCCATCACCACCTCTTGAGTAACGTGTTCTACCAGGACCTTTTAGCTGAATGTCAAATCTTTCGCCTTCGGGTGTGATCTGCTCACCTAGCAGTATCGCTCTCCCATCTCCTAACATAGTGAAATGCCCAAACTGATGACCTGCGTAAGCTTGAGCAATAGGATTTGCTCCTTCAGGTATCCTGTTTCCTGCAAACATCTCAATATACTCATTATTTTTCAAGGACTTAACATCTAATCCTAAAGATTTTGCAAGATGGTCATTTAAAATAATCAACTTTGGCGAATCAACTGATGTTGGATTTTGTTTATCGTAAAATATTTGAGGCAGCTTAACATAACTGTTATCTAGATTCAGGCCTATTCCTATTTTTACTTTCATCAGTTCCATTGTATCTCCCCTTTCTTTTCCTTAATTTATTATTTTTGCCTAAAAAAATAAATTTGCAATTTTCATATAGTACTTTTGTTATTTACTATTAAATAAATATGATAGACCATTTTTAGTATCTGCTTGTTTAAAATTATTATACCTTAGAAAGCTTTTGCGATTATTTGACTATATAAGTTGTATAACTTATATAATTAAATTTTAAATTAGTTGTTTTTTATTGGGAATATTCTGACATTTTGTCAAAATATATAAAATAAACAAAATATATGTTACTATATTTTTATACTAAAATTTTAGTATAAAGTTATTTTATATTTTGGGGGCGGGTATCTTGAATAATGATATGCTTAAATATACACAAAAGCCTTTTATAAAGGAAATAAATAGCATTATATCAGATGTTAATAATGACTTCTTGGCTTTAACACAATTTACTAAGAACGAATTATTCAAAAAAAATATTAATAAAATTCTAGACAAATTATTTAGGAATAGTAATCAAATTAATATAACAGATACAGAAGTAGAAACTATCTTATTCACTAAAAATTTTGATGTAAGATTTGTTAAAGTAAAAAAATTTACATATTCTTATTTTAATATTTATATTTTCAGTGAAATAGAGAATTCGAGACTTGATAATAAATTACTTTTTATCGAAAGCCTAATAAATGACAATAATATCGGAATAGGAATTTACACGGCAAATGATTTAAGACTTATTAAAGCAAATCAAAAATACCTAGATTATATGCCGAATCCTTTTAATGAAAAGTCTGCTATTTATGGAAAACGTGCTAGTGAATTTATGAATAATTATGAAAAAAGCAATGTTTCAGAAATAATTAAAAATATTATACGTTATAATAAACCAAAATACTACTCTGAAGCACCCGGGCGTCTTCTAGATCATAAGCATTATTGGGATAATACAATCACGCCAATTTCCGAAAATGGAGAAGTAAAATATATTATGTCTATGCTTGAGAACGTAACTGAACGTGTATTAAGTCGGAAACATATACACAGAAAAAAGAAACAGCTTGAAAGCATCATTGAAAGTGTTGAAGATGTAATCTCTATAGTTGATAAAGATGGAAAATATATAAAACAAAATAATAAAATAATAGCATTGTTTGGACTAAATGACAATAGATATGTTGGTGATTCTACTAAAGTGGGTAAATATTATCATTTATCCGGGGAACCAATTCCAATAAATGATTTATGTTTTTTGAAATTATTAAAAGGCATAAAAATTAAAGGTCAAAAACTTAAGTATGTGTATAATCAAAAAGAGTATTACTTATGCTGTAATGCAATACCTATTTTTGATGATAACGGGCAATTCGAAACAGGTGTCCTTGTAGTTCACAATATTACAGAACTAGTTGAAAATAACAAGCTCATAACGAATCAAAAGAAGGAATTAGAAGTAATATTTGATAATATGTACGATGCCGTTGGAGTCATGGACAAAAATGGTACTTATATAAAGAAAAATAAGGCTCTGACTAATAGTTTAGAAAAAAACTACTGTTTAAAAACTATTAACAAGTTTGGTGATATATTGTTAAATTCACAAAAATATTACAATGATAGTAATAAAAAATTAACCCTTAAAGATTTACCATCATATAAGGTTCTAAAAGGTGAAACAGTAAAAGAGCAACGAATAATAATTAAGAGTAAAAACACTAAAGTTTTTCTTGATTTTAACGCTGTACCTATTTTTGATAATCTGGGGAATTTCCAGTATGGAATAATTGTAGCTCATGATGTAACACATATTGTTCAAAAAACTAGTAAAATAGAACATGAACAACAACTTACAATTAAGGCTGAAAAAGAAAAAATTGAAGCAATTGAAAAAGTCCTCTCCACGAAAGATGAGTTTATATCATTAATTTCGCATGAATTCAAAACTCCTCTGAATGTAATTTATTCAGCAATTCAATTGATTGAATATGCTTATGCAAATGATGTCTCAGATAAAGTTAAAGACTTGATTAAAAATATTAAACAAAATACTTTCAGACAGTTGAGACTTGTAAATAATTTATTATATATTACGAGATTAAACTCTGGAAGACTTAATCTACATATAAAAAATATTGATATTGTTTCTTTAACAAGACAGATTTCTCAGTCCGTAAAATTGTATTCTGATCAAAAAAATATTGAATTACTCTTTAAATGCGACTTAGAAAGTAAAAAAATCGCTACTGACGATGAGAAACTTGAACGAATTATATTAAATCTACTTTCTAATGCAATAAAATTTACAGATCAAGGAGGTTCAGTTACTGTCAGTATTAAAGAGGACAAGGAATCAAACATGGTAACTCTTGAAGTATCTGATACAGGCATTGGTGTTCCCAAAGATAAGCAAGAGCTTATCTTTGAAAGATTTGGCCAAGTAGATAGTAATTTATCCCGTCAAGCTGAAGGGACTGGAATTGGTCTCTCTCTTGTAAAGAAGTTAGTTGAGGCTTTAAATGGAGGAATAGTTTTAGACAGTGAATCCGGACATGGAAGTACTTTTAAAATAAGTCTGCCAGCAAATCAGCATTTGGAAGAGGAAAATAGTGATTCTTTCCTTGATGAAAGTAGTAGATTAGTGAGTGCGCTAAATGTAGAGTTTTCAGATATTTATTTATAATTGTAAAAACGATAATTTTTTAGCTTTTCAATAAAAACTTTTAAATAAAGCTTCGTATTTTTCAGTAAAGTTATTTTTTATACTTATCTTAAATTGGCCTTATTAATAAGTATAAAAAATGGTTTAACTTACTACAGATACGAAGCTGTATTTTCCTACAACAAAAACAACCTACTCCATTTCTATCTAGCGTTTTAACTTAGTCAGATATAAATTAAAAATCCATTAGTATCCTACTCTTCGCTATATACCTGCACTGATTTAACTTAGTTAAATATATTTTTCGTTAAAATAATAATTATGTTTTAATCTGCATAACATTTGTATAAAAAAGTCTCTTCATTTAAAACCTTTATATCTTGTCCTTTTTTCTTTAAATCTACGGTTTTCTTCAGTTTATTACTCATTTCATTTCTATTTAACTCTTCAATATTTCTGATATTAGTGACTATACAAGTTGTTTTCTTAGTTACGGAACTTCCCACCATACCACTGAGCTTAATAACTAATTTTATTGCTTCATCTCTACTCATGGAAACTAATCCTCCAGTAAATACTACAACTTCGTTTTCAAATGCAGATTCATTAAGCTTTTTATCCACACTTTCATTATCTTTTGACTGTGATTTATTAGATGTTTTTAGTATTCTGCCTTTTGCAGATGAAGGTTTATACCCATATTGGTCTACATTTCCTACAGTCACTCCTACTATCTTTGCTATCTCATTAATATCTCTACACCTTAATTCTTCACTTATGTTTAGTAATATATTACTACATGCAAGTGCATCCGCTAAAGCATCATGATGTTTAAACTCATATCCCAAAAAATTATTTACAGTATTAAGCTTGACATTATTAAGTGTGCTATAAAAATTTCTTGATAACTTCATCGTACATATATAATTAAAAATTGGTGCTTCTATCTTATAGAGTTCTAATGTATTTCTCAAAACGGAGATATCAAAAGACGCATTGTGTGCTACTACTAAGTTATCGTTAAAATACCCCTTAATTTTTCCCCATACTTTATCAAATTCTAATTCATCCTTAACCATACTTGGCCTTATTCCATGAATTCCAATATTTATTGGCATAAACCTCATTTCTTTAGGCTTTATTAAATGATGTGTTTTTTCTATAATCTCATCATTCTTTACTACAACAATCCCAATTGAGCAAGGGCTATTTCTTTTTTCATTTGCGGTTTCAAAATCAATTGCTACAAAATCCATTTTTTTCTCCTATTTCTATTATGATAAATAATTATACACCAATATTTATCTTACGAATAACTTCTTTGCACTTTTGCTTAAAGTGTACCAAATTTATTATCAATCTTTCTTTACTGATTAATGTAGTTAAAATAAAAAAGTACAGCATTATAATTTATACATGTGCTGCACTTAAAACTTTTATAATATTGCTTTTTTAATATAAATCTGTTCTTGGAAGTCCCCTTATTGGTTTGTGTCTCTTTCTATTTTTTGCTGGCATTGATGTATTAGACACATTTGATGACGCATTATCGTCATTATTAAAAATAAATTTATAGTTTGTCATTGTTCTCACCTCTTTGTTAGTATTTACTACTTTTAGAATTTCTATTCATAAGCCAGCAAACTATAAAAAGATAAAAACGCCTAAGAAAATCTTATCTGAAATCAAACAAATATTTATGAATTTTTTAACTTACCTGTATATGTATCGTAAGGATATGGAACTAAAATTTCTCCATTAATATTTTTATAATTTGTGTTCTCTGTAGGACTTAAATTATTAATTAAATTCATTCCAACAGTATATAACATTTCAGCTGCAACTTTAGGATCTTGTGCAACAGTCCCCGTCATAGCACCTCTATTAATTAGCTCTATAGCTTCTGGTAACGCATCAATTCCCACAATTGCTATATTTTTTGATTTATCTCCTTTATTATATCCATATTTTTGTAGTGCATCTATAGCTCCAATAGCCATTGCATCATTATTTGAAATTATTGCTTCAATTCTATCGCTATATTTGAGAAATAAGTTATCAATTGAACTAGCTGCTAACTCTCTTAACCAATTACCATTTACTAAAGTTAATTCTTGCGTTTTTATCCCTGAATCATTGATTGTTGATATTGCATATTTGGTTCTCTCAATTGCTTGTGGGTCATCAGGTGGTCCTTGTAACAAAACATATTGCAAGATGTTATCGTTATTTCTGTCTAAAACATTCTTACCTTTATTCCATAAATCAACAATAATTTTTCCTTGAGCAATACCCGCCTCTTTAGAATCTGGTATTACAAATGCATCTTTATCATAGAGAGTAGAAACTTTTGATACAACATCAGGCGAAATATTCATTAGTATTAATGGAACTCCTTTTTGCTTCACTCTAAAAATAACCTCTTCAACAAAATTTTCTCTCTTATCTGCTAAATTTAATATAAATAAATCGTAGTTTTTCTGAAGGGCTGAGTCTAATAATTCATTTTGTATAGCAATATTGCTTTTTGAATCATAAAAAGTATAATTAACATTATTCTTAGGATCTTTTCCGATATCTTCTAAACTTTCTTTAATTCTCACTGTATATGGATCATTAATTCTATGAAATAATACTGCAACATTTGCTCTTCGTGTATTATTAAGTTTTAAATTTGAACTAGCTAGTGTCCTAACTTTAATAGTACTCGTTAATATGAAAATGGTTAGTGTAGCAAGAATCACTATAATTACTTTTCTGAATATTTTCATTTAAAATAACCTCCACTTTATATAATTTTTTAGATTATATATTTAATGTTAGGTTGTATAATAATACTTAAATTTATTCTATCCTACTGATATTAAGTGCGGACAACGATTATTTTAAAATTTATTACAAAAAGAATAAATATACTCACAAGAATTTTTGCATAATCTTAATATACAATTTAATTTATAGTAAAAGGACTAAATTTTAATATTCTCACGAAATTTAAAGATTTTACTAAAAAATAATTAATTATTATTGATTTCCTTGTAAATTAGTGGTATATTATAAAAATGATGTTAACGCAATAAATTTAAAGGAGGTTTAATAATGAATACTAATAAAATATTTACTAACCATATAAAATTTAAGTTTTATATATATTCATCTGTGAAACCTCTAAACGATAAAATTATATGATTTAATAATTTTAAAAATTATTATTAATATTGTATTTTTATTTAACACAGCTCTGAATAGCTGTGTTTTTTTGCGTTAAATTTTATAAATTATAATTCTATTTAAATTAGGCGCCTAAAAGTAGTTATAGTTTTATAAGTTTTTTCGTAACAATTAGCGTTTAACGTCAATTAACCTGCAAGGAGGACTTTTTATGACTTTATTTAAAATTTACATTACAAAACAGTGGAAATTATTCATCATTCCTCTTTTGGCTATGATTGGGTGTATCTGCGCAGACAGTTCGTACCCCTATTTTCAGAAGATATTTATAGATAATATAATTATCGGTAATACTGACAGTTATTTGGCTATATTTCTAATGATTATAGTTGCAGTTGCACTGATTCATGGTTTTCTTGCATATTTAAATGAATATTTATTTGATAAATTTGCGCTTGTTGTATGTAAAAAATTAAGACAGGACTTGTATTTAAAATTTCAGTCCTTTGAATTTCAATTTTTTGACAATAATAATACTGGTGAATTGCTTTCACGAATTATCGAAGATGTAGATGTTGTATGGGATACCTTATCTTTTGGTATGAGATTGTTCCTTGAAGCAATAATACTATTTTTAATATCTGTTACTTTAATGCTTAATATTAATACACCTTTAACAATTATCTGTTTATCTGTTTTATTACCTGTAGCTTATATTGGAACAATTATGGACAAGAAGTTCTGGACTATATATTCTCAGATTAGCGACCAAACCGCTGAAATTAATTCTATTGTTCAACAAGACGTTTCTGGTATTAGACTTGTAAAAGCCTTTGCTCGTGAAAAATATGAAATTTCAAAATTTTTAAAAGTAAATCAAAAATTCTATGATTTAAATGTTGAGCAAGCAAAAATTGTGGGTATTTACGGACCTATAATAGAGCTTTTAACAAATGCTGCTCCAATTTTAATGATTGTATACGGTGGATATTTATGTATTCAAGGAAATTTAAGTTTTGGTAGTTTAGTTGCCTTTACAAGCTATATTTTTAATCTCTCTTGGTGTGTAAAAAATTTAGGATTCTTTATCAACTTACTCTCTCAAAATAAGGCTTCTATGAGTAAAATCACTGATATACTCGATAGAAAATCACAAATTATATCTAAAGAAAATAGCTATAATCCAACAGAAATTAAGGGTGATATTGTATTTAGAAATGTAAGTTTTTCTTATAATAACGAAGAAATTTTACATGATATAAATCTTAATATTCCTCATGGCAGTACTGTTGCCATAATGGGGACCACCGGCTGCGGTAAAAGCACTTTACTTTCATTAATAGGCAGGTATTACGATGTAACTAATGGTGAAATTTTAGTTGATAATGTTAATGTGAAGGATTGGAATTTAGAAACTTTACGAGCTAATATGTCTGTGGTCTTTCAAGATACTTTCCTATTTTCAGATACAATAAAGAACAATATTGATTTTGGAAGTAATAAATCCGAAAGTGCTTTAATTAAGGCCGTTAAAGACAGTACAGCGTATTCTTTCATTAAAGAAATGCCGGAAAAATTTAATACTATTATTGGGGAAAGAGGTCTCGGACTTTCTGGAGGCCAAAAACAAAGACTTGCTATTTCAAGAGCAATTATCAGAAGATCACCTATACTAATTCTTGATGATTCAACTTCAGCTCTTGATATGGAGACTGAATTTAATGTTCTTCAAAATTTGAAAAATGATAAGAAAAAAGCGACTACATTTATAATTGCTCATAGAATATCCGGAGTAAAAGATGCTGATATTATACTGTTTATGAAGGATGGCAGAATTGTAGAAAAAGGACCTCATTCTACTTTAGTTAAAACTAAAGGTTATTATTATAGTGTTTATTCTCATCAATTTCAAGATTTTGAAGCTCTTGCATCGGAGGCGAATTAATATGAACGACATAATACATGAATCTTCAAAGATTCAAGTAATAAAAAGATTATTAACTTACGTTAAACCTTATAAACTAAAAGTTATATTTGTGGTATTCCTGTTACTTTTAGTAATGGCATGCAGCACTTTAACCCCATATTTAATGAAGATTTCAATAGATACCTTTGTTGCGGAGAAAAATGTTAAGGCTTTATTACTTCTTGGTGTTGGCTTACTATTGCTTAATGTTTTTTCCATGATTTTATCAGGAATTAGAACTATATCAATGTCAAAGATTACAAATCAGATATTGGTAGATATTAGACATAGCTTATATACCCATATTCAAACTTTAAGTTTTAATTTTTTTGACAATCGTCCAGTTGGAAAAATTATCTCTAGAGTTGTTGGAGATGTAAATGCTCTTCAAAATTTATTAAATAATAGTATTGTAAATTTAATACCGAATGTATTTACGATTATTATGGTAGTTTGCGTAATGCTTTTATTAAACCCTGCACTTGCAGGTATCTGCCTTATAACTATGCCATTACTACTCTTTGCTATGCTTTACATTCAAATTAAAGCAGATAATAAGTGGAAGAGCTTTAGAGAACATCGTTCTTCTTTAATTGGATATACTCATGAGTCTTTGTCAGGTATGAAAGTAATTCAAGGTTTTAGTAAAAAGTATTATGCTAAAGATAAATTTGATACTCATATTGGAAAACACTCTAAAGGTTTTATGACAGCTGTTTTTACTCAAGATTTCTTTTGGCCTTTTTTAACTTCATTCCGTGGCTTAAGTATGGTTATTCTATTGGCCTCTGGATATTTTTTCAAAAGACAAGGAAATTTAAGTTTAGGTACTTTAATGGCATTTTTCATGTATATTGAAATGCTTTGGAGACCAATAATAAATCTTTCATCCTTTTATAATGCGTTTGTTACTAGTATGTCTGCCGGTGAAAGAATCTTTGATATTTTAGATACAAAAAGTGATATTGTAGATAAGAATTCAATTAAAGACCTTCCACTAATTAAAGGTAATATTCAATTTGATCATGTTACTTTTTCCTATGCTAATGGAGAGAGAGTAGCACTTAAAGACACATCCTTTGAATTGAAGGCTGGTGAAAAAATAGCTTTGGTTGGTGAGACTGGTGCTGGCAAGACAACGATAACTAACTTAATAAGCAGATTCTATGATCCGACTTTTGGTTCAGTAAAGATTGACGGGATAAATATAAAAGATGTTACAGTTGAAAGCTTAAGGAGTCAAATGGGAATAATGCTTCAAGACTCATTTTTGTTTTCAACTTCAATTAAAGAAAATATACGCTATGGTAAATTAGATGCCACTGATGAAGAAATAATTCAGGCAGCTAAAGCTGTTAATGCACATGAATTTATAGAAAAGCTTGAAAATGGCTATGATACAAATGTAAATGAAAGAGGTTCAAGACTTTCGCTTGGTCAAAGACAGCTAATAGCTTTTGCAAGAGCACTAATTGCTGATCCGAGAATTTTGATATTAGATGAAGCAACAGCAAATATTGATACTGAGACCGAACTATTAGTTCAAGATGGAATCAAAAAACTAATGAAAGGAAGAACATCTATAGTAATAGCTCATCGACTCTCTACTATCAGAGATTGCGATAAAATCTTTGTTCTTTCTAATGGTAAAATAGTTGAGGAAGGTAATCACCACGAACTACTTTTAAATCGTGGATATTATCATAACTTATATTCCGCGCAATACAGCTTTCTTAAACAAGATGCATAAAATTAATGTAAACAACTATCCCAATCTCTGTAGTATGATCTACACAGAGATTGGGATCTTAAATTTAAATTCTGTTTAAAATATTAACTTCTAATTTATTTAAATCTTACTAGTTATGAATCTAACCCTACTAAAAGTAATTATAGCTCATCTGCAAATTTAGCAAAAAGCCCTGCTCCATATGTAATTAAATAAGGCTTCATTATCTAATTTACATTTTTCTGTATTTTTATTTTTGTAAATTAATTTTGCATTTATATATTCTCTACAAACTGAATCTTTAACCCATCAGGATCTAAGACATAAAAAAATCTTGTATGTGGATTTGGTTCAAATGGTCCACTATGCATATTAATACCCTTTTCTTTAATTAAATTCATCATGTCATCTACTGATTTCACTTCAAATCCTAAAGAAATATATTCACTATAATTTATGTCTTTCAAAGATTCATCACATATAAGTTCTATTTTGGTTTCTCCGTCACCTAAAAATGCAATTTCCTTTCCCATACCTGCTGAAAATCTATTGCTTAGAGTTAATCCAACAATTTCTTTATAAAACTTTAAAGATTCTTCAAGGTTTTTAACTTTTATGGTACTCCAACAGAATTTCATATTTTATTCCTCCTCATTATTAACTAATCAATTACATATTCATTATAGCACTTTAATGCTCATGTATAGATTTATATATTTTATAATCTAAACTAATCTTTTAAGAACTAAATTATCCTTATTTTATAATCTAGTATTAATTAAAATGTAATCTTAGACATTTTGAGTCAAAATATTTTTTCCATAACAATCCATTTAATATATATATTTAGAATTTACATTTATTATACTCCAACTACTTGAGTTAATGTTTTTATAACTATTTCTTCGTTAAAAGGTTTCACTACAAACGACTTAGCACCAGCTGTTACAGCTTCACGAATCATTGCTTCTTGCCCCATTGATGATATCATGACAACCTTTGCACTTGAATTAATTTTTTTTATTTCTTTTAAAGCACTTATTCCATCCATCTCAGGCATTGTAATGTCCATTGTAACAAGATCAGGATTTAACTCCTCATATTTTTTTACTCCAACAGCTCCGTTCTCTGCTTCACCAACCACTTCAAACCCACTATTTTCGAGTATCGTCTTTAAAACATTTCTCATAAATGCCGTATCATCAACTATAAGAACTTTTTTCATTACTTTAAATCCTCCTTCTATAAAAAAAAGTGGGCAATAAAGATATTGCCCACCATGAATAAACTATTATCATTTTTGGCAACCTGACTATCATGGCAACTAATATTGCTTTAGACTCATGGCTTTGCGTCTCCACCTTTCAATGGATTTGCTATTTACATTTCTTTACTCATTAAATATTAACTTTTATTACAAACCAATTATCGAAACTTTAACAATTAAGCCAACAATTGTAACCAATAATAATATAATAGCACATTTTACCAATCGAATCAATAAATTTTTTGGCACATTATGAAGAAAATTACATTTAAATTCACTATGTATTGTATCTATATAAATCAATAATATATATTTAAATATTTCACCTGCTATGCCTATTGCGCTGCATGCCTTAGGAAATCCTGCATATGCTGCACACTGTAAAATAATTTCTAAAATTTCTTCTTTTTTTAATCCTGCCTTAAGAGCTACTTTTATATAAAACTACAATTGCTCAAAGGCTCCTTGCGTCATAATTTATCACACTCAATAAATTACTTTCATATAAATTGCTCTTTAACAAATATCTCTTTAGCATATAATTTTTTAAATAATAACCTTAAAAATATATATCAGAAAATTCTACATTAATAGCATTTACCAATCTATTATCAGAATCCGGAAATAAATATTTTTCTTCTTCTACTATTTCTTCTTTAATCGGTAATGTTATAATAAATTTGCTACCCAAGCCAACTTCACTCTCTACCTCTATTTTACCCTCCAGTATAATAACCAACATCTTCACAAGAGCTAACCCAATACCGCTGCCCTCCGCTTGCCTTGAAAGATTATTTTCAACTTGTCCAAATCTATGAAAAATTTTCTTATGTTTTTCTTTTGGAATACCTACCCCTGTATCACATACAGATATTTCTATTGTTTTATCATTATTATCCGCCTTGACCTGAACAGTTATGGAACCACCCTCTGGTGTAAACTTTATAGCATTTGATAAAAGATTCAATATTACACGCTCATACTTTTCATCATCTAGTGCAGTATTTATGCTCTCTACATTAGCCTTAAAATCCAGATTAATTTTCTTTTGATCAGCATATATTTTTATAGATTCTGTAATTAAATTTGTCATAACTACAAGATCTACGTTCTTTAGATTTAATTTGAATTGATCTGACTTTAACTTAGTAATATCCAACAAATTATTTACAAGTCTCAATTGCCTAAATGAATTTCGCTTTATGCTTCCTATTAAATTTTTAACTGACTCTGGGATATCCTTAATATACACATGCTCAATCAATTGAATTGCTGAATAAATTACATTTATTGGTGTTTTAAATTCATGAGTAATAAGGGTAATAAATTCATCTTTCATAACAAGATCTTTTTCTAAAAGCTCTCTTTGCCTTTTTTCTGATTCATATAATAGTTCTTTTTGCCTATTTATCTTTCGATTTTGTTTTCTAAGTAATAGCTCGCGTTCTATAGCATCAACTACTGTTGTTAATGTCATTAAAAAAAATGGGTTATGAAGTATAACAGCGGTCATAATACATATGCTTCCAAGCAAATTACCATCACTTGAATAATGAAATGGCACTCCATAACATGCACTATCATGAAAACAATTATGATAATGGTTAGTTCCCACTACTTGTATTGGATGATTCTGTTTTAGTGTTAAACTAACAACATTAGTCCCCATCTCTTCCTCACGAAATTGAATACCGGGCTTGACCCCTAATTGAGACATTGTTTTAATCATAATTCCATCGCCAAGGATATCAAGTAAATATCCATTATCATCCGTAATGGTAATTATTACAGGAGTGCCGTCTAACGATTTAATCACTTTATTACTAAAAAATTTTACAACTTCTAAAACTTCATCGTATAAATCTTTTTTTCTGCCTAAATCTAATTCAGACATAATATTTTGAGATATTTCAGGTTTATTAGGATCTAACCCTAATTCGATACATCTCTTTTTTGATTCTATAATATAATTTGCTTCTCCCTCACACATCTCTCGAAACATATTTCCTCCCTTTAGAAAAATACAATAAATAACTGAACAAATCTTATAAAATTATTATTCAATTATTACTTCTCTATTTACTATAATTTGTCAGATAGGAACTTTTCATATTATCATTTAATATTTAAACACGTTTTTAATATTTTTAATTCATTCCTAAAAAATAAAAGTTAACTTTTTTACATAATAATCGTTTTGAAGTAAATAATAGACAATTATGTTCTTTTTTACACAATTTATTTCTTTGATTATATCATTAATTTATTTTTATCGAAATAGATTTTTCTAAATTTAAAAAGGTAGTAAACTTATTTTCATAAAGTTACTACCTTTTTAATGTTTTTTTGATACATATAAAATTCCTGCATTTAATCCAGAATAGAAAATTTCCTCTAGATCAGAAATATTATGACTCTTGAGTTGTTCTTTACCCCATCCCTCATCATAACTAGTACGTTTTAAATCATTATACATTATTCTCCCATCAATATTTATAAATAATCGGCTCACCATCAACTAATTTTCTAAAATCAATAATATAATCTGTAATAGCAACCATTATAGTAAGAACTAATGCTGAAATTGCAGATAATAATGGTGATTCTTCAGGACCTAATGCTATTCTTGCTCCAATAGCCCCAAGAATTACTCCAATTATAAAATCAAAATGAGTTATCCTTGATTAAGAAATATTCATTTCCTTTTATAATCTATATCATGTTGGTCTATAAATAATCAAATCCAGTAAATGCAGGATACGCTGTTTCTCCATGTTCAGCTTCATCAATTCCGTCGGCTTCTTCTGAATTTTCAACTTTAATATTCATAAATGACTTCATAATTTTAACAATAATAAATGTCATGACAGCAGAATATGTTATTGTTATGATAATACCTAATACTTGAGCTCTGAAAAGTCTATCATCACCAAAGAAAAGCCCATTTAATTTTACTGCAGGATTAATAGATGTTTGTGCAAATAGTCCCGTTGCAATACCTCCAAAAATTCCTCCAACTCCATTACATCCAAAAGTATCTAGTGCATCATCATATCCAAATTTATATTTAATTCTTGCCATAAACAAAAAAGCAGTTGGCGAGATTATAGAACCTATCATAATTGATGCAGTAAGAGAAACATAGCCTGCTCCAGGTGTAATTGCAACTAATCCTACAATTACTCCAGTTGCTGCTCCAAGAACTGTAAATTTTCCTTGTTTAACTTTCTCAATTAACATCCACGAAAGCATACCACATGCTGCTGAAATGTGTGTTGTCATTAATACATGTACTGCAAATAGGATCAGCTCCTAGCGCACTACCTGCATTAAATCCAAACCATCCAAACCAGATTAATGATGCTCCGAGGATTACTAAAGGAATATTACTAGGTCTATATGATCTCCTATAATAGTCATGTCTATTACCTAACATTATACAGGCAACAAGACCTGAAACACCTGAACTTATATGAACTACATTACCTCCCGCAAAATCAACAGCTCCTAAAGAATTAATTAATCCACCAGAGCCCCATACCATATGAGCCATAGGATAATATACAAAAAGCAACCATACTCCTATTAATCCAAAGAAATTAAGTTTCCCGATTATTCCATGAAAATCATCTCCGAAAGATAATGAATACCCAACTAAAACCCACATTACTGATGATAATCCACAAATAAAGAATGAAGACATTAAAGTATTTATAATATTTTTTCTTCTAACCATTCCACTATAAAAAAGTGAAACTCCTGGAGTCATTATAAATACCAATGCAGAGCATATAATCATAAATGCATTATTGCCTAAATCAATTTTCATAAAAACGCCACCTCCTTGAAATAGTAAATTAAAAAATTATAATTCACAATCTTTGATGCTTCCTAATGTCAAAAAACAATTTATTTAAAATAGATTCTTTCATTTTTTGAAAATTATAATAAAAAAGAAAATGTGCTTGAGACACATACTTTTAAGTACATTTCTCAAACACTATCGCTTTAATTTCAAAAGTATATTATATCTTATAAAAAAAGTGCCTAAGAAACATACTACTAGTATATTTCTTAAACACCATTGTTCTTGTTTTAAAGTATATTGACTTATTACACTTTTACTATCATTGATTTTGCTCAAAGTGTTTTAATTACTGACATTACGCTCACTAATACCGAAAAACTAATCACCCATGAATTTAAACTTTTTTAATAATTTATTTGACGTTTTTTTGACGGCAAATAAAAAGAGCTAGGAATAATTTTACTTACTCCTAGCATTAAATTTTATAAATATCAAAAAATTAGTTATAAGATATTAATTGTCAATAAAAGCTATATCACATGAACTTATTATTTTCGTTACAAATATATTACATTTCATGTAACATAGCTTAAGTCAGTTATATCAATGATTATAGCGATTTTGTTTGATTTTTCCCATAATTTTCTTGTTACATGCTTAAAGCTTGTATCCATGCGCCTTTATGTATATTTATATATATAATGTTATATAAGAATAAATAAATATTAATATATATATATGCGTGCAGATTTCAAAAAACGTGTTATTTTGTTACAAATGCCCTCCAAACATCGATATTACTATGTTTTCATGTCACAAATGCCTTTATTAGAACTTGTGAATATGTGACAATAATAAAAAAGAGATGGTATTATTTAGACTCACTAAAATACTATCTCTTTTTATTGTTAATACATCTTATAAGAAAATTATTACATTTCAAGTCTTCTCCTTGATGAATAATATAAGAAGAACACAAACCATAACTTGAATAATAGAGTTATAGCATCCCTGTCTAAATATAACGTCTCACTTTATTCATATATTCTATATATTCTTCTCCGAATTTCTTAATACACCATCTTTCTTCTGAAAGAATAATCCAGTGTGCGGATACTTGAAAACCGATTAATAACGCAAGTAATATCAACGAATGTGTTAGCAATACACACCCTAAAAAATAAATAAAATATGCAATGTACATAGGATTGCGGGATACTCGGTATAATCCGCTTAAATTTATTCCATTCATTTTAGGCTTAGCATAATTTACTACAGATACAGCATATAAAACAATTCCTAAACTATATATTACTAAACCTATGTAAAGCCAATCAGAGTCAGTTTTGATTTTGAGTAATAATAGGTATAGTAAAATAAGGACGGTTGTAATTTGATAAACCCAGAATGCTACTTTTTCTCTTCCGATTAATGGAGCAAAAAAAACCGCACGTTTAAGTGATTCTTTGTCTATTATACTTAAAATCCCATACCTAATAAGTATTAGTGGTATTACTGTCAAAAATGCATTCATTTTACCCCACCTTTTAGTTTTTTGCTCTATAACATTTCTATTTTAGTTAGTTCGCCTTTTCTAACCATTGTGACACAATTTACGAATTATTAGTAGGAGTGGTAATTTCAATATGATTACCTTCACTGTCTTTAAACTCCGCAACCCAATTTTCTCCAATTCGTGTTAACGGAAACACAATCTCTAATTTGGATAATTTATCTGCTAAAACATCAAGGCTATCTACCTCTAAACTTGGTAAGCAATTACTGCCAAAAGTATGCTGTTCATTCACCTTTTGAAAGGCAAACAGTCCTAATCGAAATCCATTGATATTAAATACACTATAAATATTATCCCGAACAGTTGCTGTTTGTTCTAATAAAGTCTCATAAAAATTAATTGCTCTATCCATATCCTCAACACAAAGATATAATGATTTAATACTACAATTCATGTACTATTTCCCCTTTTTAAGAATATTATGTCTATTCTATAAATGCAATTTCTATTAATCTTATTAAATTTACTTATGAATTCTTTTTCCTCCAAAAGCCGAAATTGTTCTTGTTCCTGCAATATACCTTCCACCCTGTAAAGTTCCTTTTGGAACAAATATTTCGTCACCTGGATTTAATACAATTTCTTTTCCGTCAATAATTGCGATATACTGACCAGACACAACAACGGTATATTCATCAAATTCATGCTTATGTTCCTTGGAAACTCTATCTGAATAGCATGTCCAGAAAGCCATTTGGCTACCATCTTCACCTTCAAAATAATAACCATCAATGTCTTCTGTATTTTGTTGACTGCTACTGATGTGATTTTTTTCATTTTTCATAAACTCTGGGAAATCCTTCATGCTTAATACCTCATATTTTCTATATAAAAATATTTATTAAATGATACATAACAATTTACCATTATGAGTTAATTATATCACAATATTCTAATTGAACATTGTTTTTTATTCCTTGATTTATAGGCTGTACATAGGTTAAAATTATATTGCAAAATGGACTTGGTGGTAACTTCGGTTACTGCCTTTTTCATTTTAAGCAAAAAAATAAAGGTAGACTAAGTATTTCTACCTAATCTACCTTTATGACTAGTATTTGTGCAATTTAGCCAAA